>ENA-OURZ01000180-OURZ01000180.1-human-gut-metagenome-genome-assembly--contig:-NODE-180-length-85460-cov-8.180376_pt1 | contig 85460 bp, 74 predicted proteins | sample MGYA00242073_ERZ509195 | MGnify/ENA primary metagenome ERZ509195 (study PRJEB26280, sample SAMEA2338837) | human gut metagenome | biome: human gut; feature: human-associated habitat; material: faeces... | reverse complement strand
TCCGTCATTTCTATATTGCATGATTCACCCTCCGTATCCGTCTGTTTTCTGGCGAGCAGGACGGTATACGGGGGATTTCTGCACCGGTTGGGCTTAAAAAAGCGTAAAAAGTCACAGCCGGTTTCAAGTTTGCACAAGAAACCGGCTGCATGAATGAATCGTATCAGTTCATCTGCACGAGTTCTAATATATGATATGCTGGAATAAAAAAACTACATTTCCCCTCTCCGCAGCAGATTCATTCAAACCGCAAACGCTATGCGCTTCGTTTTTATCAAATTAGTACTGGTTCAGTTTGTATCCGCGCACAGCGGGCCTGCCAGCTCCTGCATGAAAAACAGCTTGCCGGGCATGGTCGGAATGCGGCTGGAGGTCACGGCTTTCGTGGGGCCGTAGCGGAGGGTCATCCAGAAGCTCATGCCCTGCCACTGCATGCCGCGCGACAGCACGCCGTCCGCGCCGCCGATGGCGTAGTCCGAGCCGAAGATGATCTTCGGGCCGATGGTGTTCGCATAGCACGGAATGAGCGGCCACGAGGAACGGAAGGACGTGATGGCGTTTTGCTCGATGGTGAATGGGTGGAGTCTCGCCCCGATGCGGCACGGCTCTGCCAGCCATGCTTCCTCGGTTTCATATTCATCGGCAAAATGCGGCTCCCAGAACGCGATATGGCACATGCGGCCAATGCCGTAGACCAGCACCTGCTTCGCGCCCTCGGCCTTCAGTGCGGCGATCTTCTCCGCGTAGGTCGGCAGATTCTCTTTCGTTGCGAAATTACGCTGGTCTTCCGGAACAGTCAGCTCGCCGAGCGGCCCGTAGAAGGCGTTTACCATGGCATTCTGGAACGCAGCCGGGTCAGAGGCGGGCAGCGTGTTGCCCGCGGCGTCCGACCACTCATCCATGTTGAAGCCGTAAACGTGCTTGCAGTCCACGTTCCACTCCTTCAGGAAATAGACCGCCCACTTGTACATCCCCATCGGGCCGACCGGCAGGATGAGGATCAGCTTGCGGCCTTCCTCCTTCGTCTTGCGGACCTGCATGGCGATCTCGTGGCCCATGTACGCGCCGAATTCTTCGAGGTTTTCGCAGGCAATCGGCTGAAACGCGGGGTTCCAGAACGGCTGCGGATGTGTGACCGACTCGGGCGGCTGCGAAACGCAGTCCGCAATTTTTTCAATATCCCAGCCCTTCGGGAAAACTTCTGCAAAATAAGAGCCTTTCAGGGTATCCGTCATGTTCATAGCTGTTTCTCCTTCCGTTTACAGGTCAAATAGTTTCTTTTCATCATTGGAGCGGTACGCAAGCTCGATCACGCGCTGCACCTGCACCGCGTCGGACGCCGGAACCTCCAGCGGGCTGCCAGTCAGGATCGAGTTGGAAAAGCTCTCGATCTCCCGCGCGTACATGTCGCCGGATTCTGTATGCAGCTCCGTGCGTTCTGCGCCCGCATGATCCTGCTGCGCATCATAGCCACCCTGCTCCGTCAGGAAGATCGCGTCGATCGTGCCGCCGTCAACCTGGCCGATCACGCTGTCGCCGAGCAGCCGTCCGCGTTCGCCGAACACCTCCAGCCGCCATTTGGCCGCGTTATCCGGGATGTTGAAATTGGACTGCACCACGCACTGGCAGCCGTTCTGCATCCGCATCAAAACCGTCGAGGAATCGTCCACCTCATAGTGGAACGTCTGCGTGCCGTGCATGGCCGCGACCTCCGCAGTCTTGCTGCCGAGCACATATTGCAGCAGGTCGATGCAGTGCACGCCCATATCCACCAGCGCGCCTCCGCCGCCCTGCGTCTTTTTCTGCCGCCACGCGCCGGGAATATCCGGATACCAGCAGGTAAACTGCGCGTAGGCAGAGACGGGCTTGCCGATTTTCCCTTCGGCGATGGCCTTCTTCATCGCCTGAATGCAGGCGCCGAAGCGCATCATAAAGCCCGCCGCGATCAGCACGCCCTTCTCTTTGCAGTGCTCGACGACCTTCTGCCCTTCCGCCGCCGTCATTGCCAGCGGCTTTTCGATCAGAATGTGCTTGCCCGCATCTGCCGCAGCCATCGCCTGCTGTGCGTGCAGAAAAACCGGGGACGCGATATAGACCGCGTCGATCTCCGGATCGTTCAGCAGTTCCTCCGCAGACGTATACGCTTTTTTGCAGTTCCATTTCGCGCGGCAGCTTTCCGCCAGCTCCGGCGTGATCTCCATGACGGCGACCAGCTCTGCATTTTCGCACTGCATCATACCGGGGATCGTCCGGCGCTGGGCAATGCCGCCTGCGCCGATAACGCCCCAACGAACCTTTTTCATAGCTATGTATCCTCCCTTGCTTACGGCAGCAGATTTTCTGCCGCCATTCTCGGATAGACGGTATAGGGCCGGAAGCCCTCGGCATACGCGGCTCCGCACTGGTACCCGCGGTATTTGGAGCAGGTGCGCACCATGTCCGCAAAATCAATGTTGTCATGCTCCAGCATCCAGTCCAGCTGTGACCTGTGACAGCGGAGCGCCGCCAGCTTTGTCTCGATCTGATCCGTGATGTCCACATAATGCGTCGGCTGGAAGCCGACGCCCGCCAGCGTATCCATAAAGAACACCGGGATAAAGCTGAAATACGGCTCAAATCTGCGCGGGCGGTGACTCAGGCCGGAGCAGAAGCTGCCGTTGGTCACGATGCGGCTCGTCTCCGTGTGATCCTGCATGTAATCCGTATCATTGTGTGTAATAATGACGTCCGGCCGTGTGCAGCGGACGACGTCCGCCATTGCGTCCATGACCGCCGGGTCATGACTGTTGACCAGCATATCCCCGACATTTAAATTGAACGTCTGCTTCGCGCCGATGATCCTCGACGCTTCCTCAAATTCTTCCGCGCGCATCGCCGCCAGAGGCTCCGGCTCGATGACCACATGGCCCTGATTGCCGTTCGCCACATGGCAGGTATAGACCTCCGCGCCCTGCTCGACATATTTCCGAAGCGTACCCCCGCAGGCGATCTCCAGATCGTCTGGGTGGCAGCCGACTGCCAATACTCTCATGATTGTCCCATCCTTTTTAAACATGCACGTTTTGCATGATTCCCTATATATTCAACATACCGCGCTCGAATTATTTTGTCCACTAAAATAAATTGAAACATCCAGAGTTTAGCCAATCAATTCATACGAAAGGCCCCTGATGCACAGAATTCTCGCATCAGGGGCCTTTCGCGCCGGAAGACGCTCAGAAGTCATATTCGATTTTGACCGGCATGCCGGTTTTGCTGGATTCGACGGCGGCAAGGCTGGCCTTGACGGTCTTTGCGCCCTCAACGGCAGTGGTGTGAATGGGCTTGTCATTGACAATGCAGTCAACAAATTCATCCAGCTCACCTGCGGCGTTGTGATTGTTGACGATCACGGGATATTCAATCGGAATCGCGTGCGACTGCGGCAGATCCGCAAACAGCGTTTCGCCGTTGCCGACGCCATCCTTGAACACGGTCATGTGATTGCTGGTATTGTCGGTGATGATCGTGCCCTTCGTACCGTAGAATACGCTGCGCATCGTATAATTGCGCTTGCAGCCGGTGGAGACGAACACCTTGCCGATGACATTGTTTGGGAATTTCATAATAGCGACCGTGCAGTCGTCGGTCGGATAATTGGGCAGCATCTTGTGGTTCGCGTAGGCGAAAACCTCCGTCGGGTCGCCGGCAATCCAGCGTGCCAGATCGACCGCATGGCAGCCTCCGCCAAGGAACCCATGACGCAGCGGGTCAAGACGCCACGGCAAATCAATTTTTGAGTAATCATGTGCATACTCGGTTTCCACAAAGAACAGTTCGCCGATCTCGCCGCGGTCGATGAGTTTTTTTGCCTCGACAAAGCCCGGCGTATAGCGGCAGATCTGACCAACCATCATCTTGGTTTCGGCGGCCTTTGCAGCGGCAATCATCTCGCTGCATTCGTCAAGCTTCAGCGCCATCGGCTTTTCACACAACACATGTTTCTTCGCGGCCAGTGCCGCAAGCGTGATCTCCTTGTGCGTCTGATCGGGCGTGACGATAATGACAGCATCGATTTCCGGATCGTTCAAAACGTCGCGGTAATCCACTGCAGTCTTTTCTACGCCGAATTTATCAGCTGCCTCATGCAGAAGCGTTTCGTTGAGATCGCAGAGCATAGCAAGCTCGGTGTTCGGATTGTCCATAACAGCCTGCATATGGACCTGCGCCATGATGCTGCAGGAAATGACACCAATTTTGAGTTTCTTTTTCATAACAGTTCCCTCTCTGATAGACGTGTAGATGATTTACTTTGTGGAGCCGGCGGAAATACCCATGATGATCTGCTTGGAGAGGATCAGGTAAATCGCAATTGCCGGAACCGCTGCGATCAGGATACCGGTGAGCTGGAACGGCGTGTCCGCATTGTACATGGAGACAAGGCCGTCCAGCGCTGGCATGACCAGCCGCTTGTTGACGCTCTTAATGATGACCATCGGCGGCAAAAGATCATTCCAGCTGGAGATAAAGCCCATGATGGTACAGATCGCGATGGCGGGCTTGCCCATGGGGATCATAATGTGGAAGATCTTTCGGAAATAGCCGCAGCCGTCGATTGCCGCAGCCTCAAGCAGTTCATTCGGAATACTGCGGAAGCTGGACGACAGGAGCATGATTGAGCTTGGAATCCCGATCGTGCCGGTAACAAGGATCAGTCCGCGATAGGTATCGATCATGTGCAGCTTCGTCAGCATGGTATACACCGGGATCATGATGACCTGAAACGGAATGAACATGGCTGAGATAATGAGCGGATACATGGCATTCTTTCCGCGAAACCGCAGCTTCGCAAACGCATAACTGGCGAAAATGGCCAGAGGCATGGTAAATACCAGCTTCAGAACCGTTACCAGGAGCGTATTGAAAAGATACTGCCCGATCTTGAAATTCTTGAAAATGATCAGATAGTTTTCAAAATGTCCCTTCAGCAGATCGACGGAGAACATGTCCTTCATATATTCCGCCTGCGACTTCAGGGAGTTGACGCCCATGAAGTACAGCGGATACAGGTAGGAAACTGCCAGCAGGATCAGAATCAGGTAGATCAGAATATTCGCCGGAATTGAACGTTTTTCAAGCTTCTTTCCCATGCCGTCACCTCCAATCATCGGCTCTGTTGCTCATACGCATCTGAATGACCGTGATTGCCGTGATAATCAACAGCAGAATCACGGAAAGCGCACACGCCTGGCCGAGTTTGGTTCCGTTAAAGCCCTTGACGTAAACCATATAGTCCAGTGTCGTCGTTTCATAGCCGGGCCCGCCGTTGGACAGCGAGTAGATCAGCGGGAAAATACCGGTGAAGATCCAGATCATGGCGCTGACAAACGAGTATTCCAGTGTGCGAGCCAAAAGGGGAATCGTGATACTGAAAAGCCGCCGCCAATAGCCTGCGCCGTCGATGGTCGCCGCCTCCAGAATACTGGGGTCGATACCGGTCAGACCGCCGAAGATGATCAGCACCTGCCAGCCAATGTTGCTCCAGACCAGACAGAGGAACACGACGAAGCGCGCGCTCGGGCCGGAATTGAGCCATTCGATTGCCAACGCGTCAAGCCCAATGGCACGCAGAACCTCGTTCAGCGGGCCGGAGTAGCTAAACATGATCTTGTACAGAAGGCCGACGACCGTCATGGAAATGATCGAGGGAAGATAATATACAAGCCGGAAAAATCTCCAGCCGGGTATGCGGTCATTTAAAATTACGGCGATGATCATGCCGATCAGCGCCTGTACGGGAATTGTCAGGAGAAAGACGCCGGTGTTTTTCAACAGCGTCCAGAAATTCGGGTCAGAGAATATGCGGATGTAGTTCCGCAGGCCGACCGGATCGCTTTTGAACATTCCATCCCAGTTGGTAAAGCTCTTTACAATCACCATACCAATGGGGTACGCACAGACCAGCAGTTCCAGTGCAAGCACCGGCAGAACGGACAGCCATCCCTGCCGGTTTTCCCGCCGCAGCAGCGCGCTGTGTTTTCCAGATTTCATGGTTCACCTCTGCTTTCAATCACCCGCAGCGCAGAGCGCTGCGGGTGACCGTGGATCTGTGCCGCACGGCACAGAGCTTCACATTTTCCGTCAGTCAATCTGTGCGTCGTCCATTGCCCGTGTCAACTCGTCCAGCGACATGTTGCCGACCAGGACCTGGCACGGCAGAGAGCAATAGATGTTTACCACATCGGCACTCAGGCAGTTGTCCGGCCAGAAGTAGAGGCCGCCGGCCATCTCGACCGCCTGCGCAAAATAGGGATCGTCCGTCCTGCCGATATCCGCGGCGGTGATATCCGTGCGGATCGGTATGGCGGTATTCTTGGTATACATGGAGACCATTTCGTCGCGCGAAAGCAGGAACTTTACAAACTCGACCGCCATGTCGGGATTTTCGCTGAAGTTGGACACGCCAAGCGCCGCGCCGACGCCGCCGACAGCAGTATCCGTATCGATGAGTGATTCATCCGCAGTGGGAACCGGCAGCATGCCGAAATCGTCGCCGAGCGCTTCATGATAGGTTTCATAGTCACCGAAATAGAGCGTATGAAGCGCGCTGCCGCCCTGAAGGAACACGTTGTAACTGTCGGTAGAGGTAGCGGTATCCTTGTTCAGCCATCCGTTGTCATAGAATTTCTTGTATTCGTTCATCATGAACTTGAAACCCTCGTCATCTGCGAAGGAAACCTGTTCATCTGTGTGGGCAAGAATGCCGTCAAGACCACTGAGCTGCTCCCACCACATGCTGAGGCAATACAGAAGCAGTCCGGGATAGCTTTCATCTAGGTGCAGGGGCTGAATGCCTGCGTCGCGGATCGCATCCAGCGCGGCATAGAATTCATCGATGGTGCGCGGCGGGTTCGCTTCAAAGTCAAGTCCGGCCTGCTTGACCAGCGACTTGTTGTAGGCAAAGCATGCGACGCTCTGGCCGAGATAGGGCATACCGTAAATCGTGTTATCTGCATTCATGCCCTCGGCGCAGGTTTCCCAGCCGACGACCTTCGTGCGCAGATCATCATCCAGATAGTCGTTCAGCGGCAGCAGGCCGTCTTTGAGCGAGATCAGCGCCGGGCCATTCACAAAGCAGGCAATATCCGGGCCGTACCCGGCTCGAGTCGCTGCCTTGAAGTCATTCATCAGCTGCGCATTGTCATTATACGCATTGATCTCGATGGTCACATTGGGGTGCAGCTCACGGAAGCGTTCGATGGCCTGTGAGATGTACCAGGTCTCCTGCCCTTCCTTCAGCTCGTTCGGGCGGATCATGTCGTTGCAGCTCCAGAGCGTCAGCTTGATGGGCTTGCTTTCGTCTGTCGTCTGCTCTGCCGGAGCCTGCGCATCAGACGTATCCGGTGCTGCAGGTGCGGCGCAGCCCACAATGCCAAGCGCCAGTACAAGCACCAGCGTGAGAGCCAGAAATTTGCGTACATGTTTCATTTTCATTCCTCCGCTTTCTTTTTTGGGGATCGCTGCTCATAGTTTAGTGGAAGCATCTGCGAAATAACATACAGCTTCTTGCATAAAATATCGTTTTTTTGTTCAAACGGCCGCCCGCTGTGCCGCGCTGCAAAAATAACGATTTTTTGCTGCAAAAAATCGCCGCAGCTGAACTGCGGCGATTTTCTACGGCATTTCCTGTCCGTCCGGCTGGCTCTGCCGCTTGAAGCGGTAGGGCGTAAGGCCGGTTTCCTCGCTGAAAATTGAAACAAAGTGGCTGACGGAGGTGTAGCCAAGCTGCGCGCTCACCTCGCCGACCGGGTACAGCCGGAGCAGCTGCTTTGCCTTTTCGATTTTCTGTGCTCGGATATACCCGCTCAGATTCATGCCGGTCGCCTGCTTGAAAAAACGGCTGACATAGGAGGGGCTCATATAGACCTCCTGCGCAATATCTTCCAGCCGGATTTTGCCGCACAGATGCGTCTGTACATATTCTGTGATCTGCCGCAGCAGGATATCCGGCTGTGACTGGCTCCGGCGCGCGTCCAGCACGTCGATCAGACGGTGAATGCCGGCTGCCGCAAGTGAAAGCTCCGCTGCCGAAGCACAGCTTTTCGCGATCTCGTCGCCGCTGACCTCATCTGCTCCCGCAATGATCCCCGTCTGCTCCGCCAGAAGGATCGTCCGCTGAATAAACGCAGTGAGCTGTGCCGCCGCCTGCGGGAGCTGCGGCCTCGCGTTCTTTAGATGCACCGTCAGCGCATCCAGTTCGGCGTGCAATGCCGCAGCGCTGAAAGTGTTGGTTCGCTTATAAGCCGGGCGGCCGGCTGTATGCCGCGCGGGAGATGCGCTGAACCGGTAGAGTTTGCCGTGTCCGTCGTAATAGGCCGACGCGCAGGCTTGATGCGCATGCTCATAGAGCGCCGGTATCTGCCGGGCATCGTTCGCGGTTTCGCTGATTCCCATGCTCAGGATGCAGTCAATGCTGCTTTCCGCCATGCTTTGCAGACGTGAGAAAGCCTTCTCCATCCGCTCAGGCGAAAGCGCAGGCAGGAGCGCGGCAATATTCCGTCCCGCTGTACGGAAGAAACAGCTGGAACCCTCACGGCAGAAGATCTCCTGCGCGATGGCGATGATACCGGCATAGGGCGGCTGCGCGCGCTGGCTGCCGGTATCCGGCATCTGAACCGTAAGCAGGCCGACCGTAAACGGCGCGCCCCGCTTCAGCAGCCCCCATTTTTCCAGCTGGTACGGCGCTGTGCGCAGATTTTCCGCCGTACCGCTGAGCAGCAGATTCAGATACTCCGTCCGCAGCTGCGGCGCCGTATCGGCATGCGCTTCGCCGTCCGAGTTCCGGAGCCGCTCCCGTTTCAGCTGCTGCGCAACGCGCCGCACCGTTTCCAGCAGGACATCCGGCGTCGCCAGATCCTTCTGCAAATACTCCGCCGCGCCGAGGCTCACCGCCTCCTTGTAGCGCTGGATATCGTTCATGCAGCTCAGTACGATGAAGCGGGTTTCCGGTGCCGCGTCCTTCACGCGCCGAATCATCTCCAGTCCGTCGATCCCCGGCATGACGATATCCACGATCGCAATGTCGGGCTGTTCCCGCAGGATCAGTTCAATTCCCTCTTCCCCGCTGCGTGCTTCGCCGGCAATGATAAACTGACTCTGCTCCCATGGAATGACCGTCTGCATACCGATCAGGTGAAACGGCTCATCATCAATCAATACAAGCTTCATCACAGTGCATTTCCTCCCTTCCCATTTTCAGCGGCAGCCGCAGATACACGCGCGTATAGCGCTCCGGCTCACTTTCAATCGTAATGCCATAGCCGCTTCCGTAGAGCATCCGCAGCCGCTCCTGCACGTTGTACACGCCGATATGATTGCTCCCGCGGCCGGACATCAGGTGATCGCCGCTGAGGAGCTGCGTCAGTTTTTCCGGCATCATCCCGATGCCGTCGTCGCAGACGGCCAGCGTCAGATCGCCGTCCGCAGCAGAGGCCGTGACAAGAATGGAGCCCGCCTCCGCACGCTCTGCGATCCCATGCAGCACGCTGTTTTCCACGATCGGCTGCAGAATAAGCTTTGGAATCTGCGCATCGAGCAGCTCGCCCGGAACCTGCGCCTCATAGGTGAACAAATTCTGATAACGCAGCTTCTGGATATAGATGTACTTTTCCAGATAAAACAGTTCGTCGCGGAGCGACACGGCATGGTCGATCCCGCTGAAGCTGTAATTGATCATACAGATAAACGCGCTGATTGCCTTGCTGATTCCCGCCGCTCCCTTCAGCTCCGCCATCCAGCGGATGGTATTGAGCGTGTTGCGGATAAAGTGCGGGTTGATCTGCTCCTGCAAAATCCGAATTTCGAGATCATGCCGTTTTTCGTCGTCGCGGCGAATTGTCTGGATGCTGTTATCCAGCGCCTCGACCATGTCATTGAAGCCAAGATACAGATCTCCGATCTCATCTGCCGATCCCGGCTGCACACGCACGGAAAGATCGCCGCGCTGCACCTGATTCATGCTGGCGCTGAGCGCTGTGACGGGGAAAATCAGCCAGCGATTGATACAGAGCATCATGACGGCAATGCACATGCAGACTGCCAAAATCAGCGCTGCCGTCAGCCATGAAAGCGAATAAACCGAACGATACAGGTCGGTATCCGGCACGATCATTGTCAGCGTCCATTTGTCCCGACTTCCCGAAAACTCGATCTGCGTGGAGAAAACCTGTCCGCGCTGAAGTCCCAGCCGGACGGTTCCGCCGTTCGGCTGCGCAAGAAGCTCAGGCTCCGGCGGCACGCCTTCGGAGGATATCACATAGTCTCCAGTGCTGCTGGATAAGAAAACAAGACTGTTCGTCGTGATCCTGGAGCTGCACAGCAGCCGCTCCATCTGCGTTGTGCTGATGCCGAGCAGCGCCACGGCAGCGGTCTGTCCGTCCACAACCAGGTTGCCCGCGACATAGAGTGAACGGCCGCCCAGCAGATTGAACAGGTCGTCCGACACGCCGTACCAGACGCGGCTGTAATTGCTGCTGCTCAGCGCCTGATACCACGCGTAGGCATCCAGCCGGTTCCTTCCGTCGCCGCCCGGCGCAAGATAGGTGGAATAGCATGGCCCATCCGGAAACACAAGCGCATAGGAACTGGGCATTTTCAGCCGCAGCAGATTCCGCGCGCTGTAAAGCTCCGTTTCCAGCTGTTCCTGATAGGAAAGATGCGCCTCACTGGTGTCCGGCAGACGGCGCAGGCCGGAAAGCACGACAGTATTTGTCGGCAGCTCCTGAATCGTTGCATAGAGCAGATCGACCTTTTCATTGATCTCCTGCGCGGTGATGATCAGGTTTTTTCGCGCAAGCGTGTTGGTCTGCTCCTTGATGATATTCCGCGACTGCGCGGTCGAAACAATGCCCATGACCAGAACCGGAATGATCGTCATGAACGCCATTGTCAGCATGATCTTTTTTCGGATCCCAAAGCGGTGGCGCATATCGTTTCCTCTCCTCAATCTGTCTTCTGTGCAAGCATCTGGGCGCGGCTGAACGCGCGGTATTCCTTCGGCGTCATATTCAGATACTGCCGGAACGCCGCGTAATACGACTGCATATCCTCATAGCCGGACGCGCGTGCAGCCTCGCTGACCGGGCAGCTGCTGCCAGCCAGAAGCTCGCAGCTTTTCTCGATCCTTGTCCGCCGCAGATACTCCCGGAAGGTCAGCCCTGTTTCCTGCCGGAAGCGGCGGCTGATATACGGGACGCTGTAATGCTCGCCCGCACAGAAATCCTGAAGCGTTACGTCGTGCGCGTAGTGCCGGTTGATATACAGGATCGCCTTTTCCACGGCTTCGCAGCCGGTATGGAGCGTCCGCTCCGGCGCGAGCTTCCGCAGCGTCAGGATCAAAATCTCCGTCAACCGCCCGCGGAAAATCTCCGCGCTTCCAAACTGCATCTGCCGGTATTCCTGCACCATCCCGCCAAGCAGCGCGCCGACGCGCCCGTCTTCGTCGTGAAACACACAGTCTGTCCAGTTTGCGCCGAGGATCATCCTGTAATACCGCACCAGACACGCCTGCAGCAGTTCGTTCAGACTCAGGCAGCAGCGCATCGTTTCATCGATGGCCTCCGGCAGAAACAGGCAGTTGATCAGCGTCAGCCCGCAGCTGTTTTCATAGCGGTGTGTACTGCCGAGATCAACAAAAAAATAGTCGCCGCGATGCAGAACGGTTTTTATATCATTGAGCGTATGCTCACAGGTGCCGCCGGTAATATAAGCCAGTTCAAAAAACAGGTGGTCGTGCCGCTGCAGATCCCCCTGCTCACGCTCCATCATGACAAGGCTTTCGTTTTCATGCTGCGCGTTTTCCTCGATTTGGATCGTCTTGTGTGTCATGGTTAAATTCACCGCCTTTTTCAGTAAATAATACGGTCTGGAATTTATCTTAGCGTCTGCTATGATAGAAGTCAATCAGAAACCTGAACAGGAGGCATACAATATGCAATGGCACGCAAACTGGATCCGTCCCGCAAAGTCTTATGGCAGCGTCTGCCCGGCGTTCCGAAAGACATTTTTCTGCCCGGAGAACGTCGTTTCCGCTGCGCTCCGGATCACGGCGATGGGCGTCTATGAAGCCTCGCTCAACGGCAGCCGCGTGGGCGATTTTATCCTCGCACCCGGCTGGACCGTCTATCAAAAGCGCCTGCAGGTGCAGCAGTACGAGCTGCGGATCCGTCCCGGTCAGGAAAATGAGCTGACCGTATTGGTCGGCAAGGGGTGGTATCGCGGCCGCCTTGCGGGATGGCTTCCGGGTCAGAACAGCAGTGCGGCGCTCCCGGCCGCACTGACGGCGGAGCTTACGCTCCGGTATCCCGACGGCCATACGGACACGATCTGCACGGACGCAAGCTGGCAGACGGCGGAAAGCGCCGTGCGCTTTTCCGAACTGTATGACGGGGAAACGTATGACGCCGCGTTTGAGCCGTCCGTCTGGACGCCAGCCGTGATCTGTGACGGCCCGACCGATACGCTGATCGAGCAGCAGGGCGAACCTGTCCGTGAGCAGGAGCGCATCGCGCCTGCCCGCATCTTCAAAACACCTGCGGGCGAAATTGTTGTGGATTTCGGCCAGAATCTGACGGGCTATGTGGAGATCGCGCTGGACGGCGCAAAGGGCGAAGCCGTGGAGCTTTCCCATGCAGAGGTTCTGGGCAAAAACGGGAACTTCTACACGGAAAACTATCGCTCGGCAAAGGCAAAATATCTCTATTTCTGCAAAGACGGCGCGCAGCGCTACAAGCCGAAGCTGACGTTCTATGGCTTCCGTTACATTCGCGTCGACCGGTTTCCGTGCGGTGCGGAACACGCCGCGCAGGAAAATTTCACGGCAATCGCTGTCCACTCCGACATGAAGCGTACCGGATATCTCTCCTGCTCCGATCCGCTTTTGAACAAGCTGTTTGAAAACGTAATCTGGGGACAGAAGGGCAACTTCCTCGATGTGCCGACCGACTGCCCGCAGCGCGACGAGCGCCTTGGCTGGACAGGCGATGCGCAGGTGTTCATCCGTACGGCGTGCCTGAATTTTGACGCAGAACGCTTCTTTACAAAATGGCTCGCCGATCTTGCCGCCGACCAGCGCGAAGACGGTGCAGTCGGGCACGTCATCCCGAACGTCCTGCATCAGAGCGGCAGCGCCGCCTGGGACGATGCTGCGACGATCTGCCCGTGGGCGGTCTATCTGGCTTACGGTGATCCGAATATCCTGCGCGCGCAGTTTGCGAGCATGAAAAAGTGGGTGGATTACATCACCGCCCACACCACGACCAGGGATCTCTGGACCGGTGGCGAGCATTACGGCGACTGGCTGGGGCTGGACGCGCCGTCGGGCAGTTATAAGGGTTCGAGCCGAGAAGATCTGATTGCTTCCGCGTTCTACGCGCATTCCACTGCGCTCGTCATAAAGGCAGGCCGCGTGCTCGGTCAGGACATCTCCGCATACGAAGCGCTGTACGAACGCATCGTCCGTGCGTTCCGTCAGGCATATCCGGTCTATCAAACGCAGACGGAATGCACGCTCGCCATCTATTTTGCGCTTGCCGAGGACACGCAGAAGGCGGCAGACCAGCTGGCGCAGATGATCCGCAGCTGCGGCACGAAGCTCCAGACCGGCTTTGTCGGGACACCGTATCTGCTGCACGCGCTGTCCGCGCACGGCTATACGGAACTGGCCTACGATCTGCTCCTGCGCCGCGAATATCCGTCCTGGCTCTATCCGGTCACAAAGGGCGCCACCACGATCTGGGAGCACTGGGACGGCCAGATGGAAAACGGCGATTTCTGGAGCAGCGACATGAATTCCTTCAACCACTATGCCTACGGCGCCGTCGCCGACTGGGTCTACACTGTGGCGGCAGGCATCCAGACCGTCGAGGAAAAACCCGGCTACGCAGCCGTCCGCATCGCACCGCAGCCAGACAAGCGGCTGGACTGGCTGGAGGCGTCGGTAGAAACGCGGCACGGCCTTGTCCGTTCCCGCTGGGAAAAGCAGCGTGATATGTGGCGCTATGAGATCGAAACACCGGTTGAGGCAGAGGTCGTGATCGACGGCAGAAAAACATTCTGTCGCCCCGGCCGCTATATTTTCTTCAGTGAGCTCGCCTGATATAAGGAAAGAGCGCCCTGCGGGGCGCTCTTTTGCAGTAACGCGGGCTGCATATCATTCAGTTTCTTTTATCTCTGTACCCGGCCCGTGCCGTCGCCGCCCATGAGTTTGATTATGTCGGAGACAGACACGCGGTTGAAATCGCCGATGACGCTGTGCTTCAGGCAGCTGGCGGCAACCGCGAATTCGAGTGCGGATTGCTTGTCCTCGTAATGGTTCAGGCCATAGATCAGACCGCCGGCGAAGCTGTCACCGCCGCCCACACGGTCGATAATATCTCGGATTTCGTATTTCTTTGAGACGTAGAAATCCTTGCCGTCGTTCAGGCACGCCGCCCAGCCATTCCAGTCGGCGCTGTGGCTCTCGCGGAGCGTGATGGCGATGTACTGCATATTCGGGTACGCTTCCAGCACCTTATTGCCGAGTGCGCGGTATTTCTCGCGGTCGAGTTCACCGGATTCGACGTTCACATCGACGGTGATTTCGAGCGACTTCTGCACATCTTCTTCGTTGGCAATCGCCACATCAACGTACTTGGCAAGCTCCCGCATGACCTCACTGGCCTTTTTGCCGTATTTCCAGAGGTTTTTGCGGTAATTCAAGTCGCAGGAGACGGTGATGTTCCGCTTCTTTGCTTCCTTGACAGATTCCAGACTCAGTTCCATCGCGGATTCGCTGATTGCAGGCGTAATGCCCGTGATGTGGAACCATCCTACGCCGTCAAATGCCCTGTTCCAGTCGATATCACCGGGTTTTGCCAGCGCAATCGAGGAATACGCGCGGTCGTAGACGACCTTGCTGGGGAGCTGATTCGCGCCCGCTTCGAGATAGTAAATCCCCATTCGTCCGTCGCCGCGGACGATTTTTTTCGTGTCTACGCCGAAGTAGCGCAGTTTGCGGATGCAAGCATTGGCAATATCGTTCTGCGGCAGGACGGTCAGGAATTCCGCGTCCATGCCGTAATTTGCAAGGCTTACTGCTACGTTTGCCTCGCCGCCGCCAAACGTCGCTTCCAGCATCGGAGACTGGAAAAAGCGTTCATGCCCCGGCGCTTTCAGGCGGAGCATGATCTCACCAAACGTTAAAACCTTCATCCGCGCACCTCCCTGACGATCTCGCTTGCCTCGCGGCACAGCGCCGTCACCGCGTCAAAATTGCCTGCGGCAATCTCTTTTTTCGGGCACAGCCAGCTGCCGCCGACGGCGTGGACAAACGGCGCTTCCAGATATTCTTTCAGGTTCTTCGCGTCCACGCCGCCGGTCGGGATGAATTTAATTCCGCCGAACGGAGCAGAGAGCGCCTTCATCGCTTTCAGGCCGCCGTAAACGCCTGCCGGGAAGAACTTCACCACGTTCAGGCCGAGTTTCATAGCCGCCATGATCTCCGTTGGAGTCACGCAGCCGGGGGTAATGGGAATGTTCCGCTCCACGCACCAGCTGACCACCTCCGGGTCAAAGCCCGGCGAAACGATGAATTTCGCACCGCATTCCAGCGCTTTTTTGCACTGGTCGGGCGTCACGACCGTGCCCGCGCCGACGAACATCTCCGGGCAGTTTTCGCTGACCGCCTTGATGGAGTCCGCCGCGGCAGCGGTGCGGAACGTAATCTCCATCACATCCACGCCGCCTGTCAGCAGCGCTTTTGCGGTCGGAACCGCGTCCTTTGCGTCGTCCAGCACCACGACAGGGATCACACCGGCTTGCGGAAGTATCATATTATGTTCCATACCGTTTGCCCTCATCAATAGATATTCTGATTTTCCCGATACGTCGCCCAGACGTTCTCGAAGAAATCATCGTTCTGCGGAAGCGGACGCACCTCGCGCCACGCCGCGGTGAACACACCGTTCCGGTAAAGAACCTCCTGCACGCGGCTGCGGGTATCGCCCATCTCCTCGCGGAAGCGGAACTGCTCCTCCAAGCCGTCCCGCAGCACACCAGTCTTGTCATAATAGTGGGCAGAACCGCGCGTGCAGCCTGCGGTTTCTGCGAAATCGATCATTGCCGTCAGTACAGCCATCTGGGTAACCAGAATATCACGAAGCTTGTAATACTGGCTGACCGTTTTGCGCGTTCCAACACCGGTCTTCTCCGACAGCTGCTGCAGCTGCGTCCGGCAGTCATGCAGCGCCTGTTCCATCTGCTCCCGGCTGCGGATCGCCGCCGCCCGGTCACTCATCCGCCTCTGTGCCGCATGCAAATCTGTGCGAATGGTATCCGGATTCTGCAGCACGCGGTCAATCTCCGCCGCATACTGCGCTGCAGTTTGTTCTGCCAACTGCTCAAATTCAGCTTCCGGCAGCGTGGGATTTGCTTTTTTGGAAATGAACTGTGCCGCACGCAGGGAACCGACCTGACCCGCGTTGAGTGCGGAGCCGCCCGGCCTCGTCACACCATGCGTTCCGGCGCACTCACCAGCGGCAAACAGTCCGCGCACCGACGTCTGCCACCAGAGATCGACCGCGATTCCACCGTTGCTATGCTGTGCGCAAAGCGCGATCTGCAAATACTCCCGCGTCAGATCCACATCCTTATCCAGATACAGTTTCACTGCGGGTTCGTTCATCTGCATGAGTCGATCGATCGGCGTTCCGAAGGTCGCGCTGGCCTTGCGCAGATAGGTATACGCCTCATCCGAGAGCCGGTCAAATTCGATTTCCTGCATGCCGAACGGATTTTTCGTAAAATCCAGATAGACGCTGCGGCCCCGCAGCACGCATTCACGATAAACCAGCAGATCCACGATGGACGAGCCGTGCAGCACCTTCTTTGAATCAAACGGCCACTGGTATCCCTTCAGGAACAGCATGGACAGCGCTTCATACGGATTGTGGAAATACTCGGCCAGAAATTCGTGCTCTGTCCCCTGCGCGTCAATCGATACCAGCCGCGGAAGGACCTGCATATACGTTCCGGAGACGTTCCAGCGCGGCTTAACGGAAGCAAGGCCATACTGCCACTCCGTCAGATTTTGTGCTTTCGCTCCGGCCAGAAGCGCTAGACTCGTCGTGCCGGTATGGCATTCCGGGTATGCGCTGTCCGCGTAAATTCCCGCCGGACCCCCGGTACACATCACGATATCGCCGCAGCGGATCGCCGTCAGCGCTCCGGTCTGCTTTTCCAGACACAAAAGGCCGCAGACAGCATTCTGCCTCGTGAGGATCTCCAACGCAAAATATCCGTCCAGCACCTCGACGCCCAGCTGCTCCGCATGCGTCTGGAGCGCCTGCGTCATAAACTTAGAGGTCAGCGGCCCCGCGCTGGTCGCTCGCTCAAACGGGTCATGATCCGTCTTATAGCCGACATATTCTCCGTAGCGGTTGACCGGAAACGCAACGCCAAGTTCACACAGATTCATAAAGCAGCGCACAGACAGCGCCGCCTCGCAGAGCGCGGTATCACCGTCAACACTTCCGCCGGCAAAAAGATTTTCTGCCATCTTTGCGACGCTGTCCAGACTGTCGCCGCTCAGACCAAGCTTATAATACCTTGTCACAAAACGCTCCTCAAGCGCATACGGCTGGACCTATCTGGCGATCATTCCGGAAACCTCCCTGAACCGGCTGTCCCGGCCGCTGTTCAATATGTTCGTCATTACGCTTCTGATTTGTCTGCTGCTGGGTCTATTTTTATCGTGGCGGTTCACCTCCCGCAGCTACCGGCAGATGACCGGCATCATGTGCCTGCTCGATTCTGCTGCACAGGGCGGCGAACTGCCGGAACTTCCGGCCTCCCGGTATCAGGATGAATACGAGATTCTGACGGACAATCTTGTCAAATCGTTTCTGGAGCAGCGTTACAAAAAGCTGGAATCCTCTGAGCGGACATTCCACGTCAAGGCGCTTGAACTGATGGCGCTGCAGGCGCAGATCAATCCGCATTTCATGTTCAATACGCTGAAGACGATCTACTGGAAATCCTATTCTCTCACGGACGGCGCAAATGACGTCAGCAGCATGATCGAATCTCTCTCCGGCATTCTGCACTACAGTCTGGAGAATCCCGGCTCCATGGCCAGTGTCCGGGAAGAGATCCAACAGACGAAAAACTATCTGGATATCCAGATGGCCCGCTATCGGAACCGGTTCCGCGTAGAGTTGCGCTGCCCGGAGGACGTGATGGAACTGAAACTCCTGCGGCTGATTCTGCAGCCGCTTGTAGAAAACAGCATCGTGCATGGGATTCTGCAGGACGACCGTGCGCTGCCGGAGCGCGGGATCCGGATCACGGTCCGCCGCAGCGGGGATACGCTGCGGCTTCGCGTGACCGACAATGGCATCGGTATGCGCCCGGAGGCCCTTGCAGTTCTTCAACGTACACTTCATGCCGAGGTCACGCCGGAACAGGAGATTCAGCATATCGGCCTGCACAACACGGTAAAGCGGCTGTTTCTCCAATACGGCGAACAGGCGCAGGTCCGCATTCAGAGTCGGTACCGCTTCGGCACTTCGATTACCATTTCGATTCCCGTCGTTTCCGACAACCAGTAAGACCTAGCGCCCAAAAAATATCCGGTCTTTCCATAGGGAAAGACCGGGTTTTTTTATGACCGCTTCCGGCGGTATTCTGTCGGCAGTTCGCCGTAGGTTTCCTTGAACGCTGCGGTGAATCGGCTCTGGCTCTCATAGCCGACTGCCTGCGCAATGGCGGCGATATCGTTCTGCGTTTTTAAAAGCAGCGACGCCGCCTCCTCCATCCGGTGCTTTTTCATGTGCGCGGCGATCGTCTCGCCGTAGACCTGCTTGAAGCAGCGCTTGAGCGTCGTTGTATTCATCAGATACTTTCGGGACAGTTCCTCAATCGTGACGCGCTCAGCGAGATTGTTTGTCAGTTCGTCGTGGACATGGCGGATGATCTGCTCCTGCGAGGCCTGAAAATCGACTGTCTTCTCCGGGCAGGCGATCTGCATGACCTGCTCGACGATCTCGTGCAAGAGTTTGATCTGTACCGTGTCGCCTGCCTTGTAGTAGACCTCCTTGCCGCACCGGCGGCTCTCGATCAGCCCGCTCTGTGCAAGCGAACGCAGATGGTGCGAGACGGCGGGGCTCGACATTTCAAGCAGCGCCGCAATGTTGATGACGCATTCCTCCCGGTGGCTGAGCAGCCAGAAAATGCGCACCCGCGTCGGGTCGCTCAGCTGCTTGAAAATATCGCACACCGCGCCGAAATGCTCCACATTCTTCAGTTCCCGATGCAGATCTTCCGTGTGTCCATGCGCACCGTGGTCGTGCGGAAGAGAAAACTCCGCCATTGCCCGTTCCTCCTTGTTTTCCCTGTGTCTGTCAATGCCGAAAAGGACGCGGCACAGGCCGCGTCCTTTTTATCCTGCTCTGAATGATCTCAGACCTGCTGCGCAGATTACTTCGCGGTCTTTTCCTTGAGCGCCTTGCCGGCCTTGAAGACGGGGATAGTGGTCGCCGGAATCTCGATGGCTTCCTTCGTCTTGGGGTTGCGGCCCATACGCGCCTCGCGCTTCTTCGTCTCGAAGCCGCCGAAGCCGACAAGCTGGACCTTGTCGCCCTGGCTCAGTGCTTCCGTAATGGTGTCGAACGTGGTAGTGACAGCCTTTTCGGCATCCTTCTTGGACATGCCGCACTTCTTTGCGACTTCCGCGATCAATTCAGTCTTATTCATGTGTAGATCCTCTTTTCATAAAGTATGAATTTATTGTTCACCGCCCGTTACGTTTTTGCGCGTCCCAACTGGCAAGCAGTTCCTCTCGGGATACCTCCTCCAGAGTACGTCCCTCCGCAAGAATGCTCTGCTCCATAGCGGTAAATCGTCTGATGAACTTTTCACAGGCGCTGTGCAGCGCCTGTTCGGGGTCCTTGTCCAACGTGGAGGCGACACGGACAGCAGCAAAGAGCATATCGCCCAGTTCCTCGTCGATGTTCGTGTTGTCCCGCACAGCCTCGCGCAGTTCCTGCGCTTCTTCTGCTAGTTTATCCAGCGCCTGTCCGGCGGATTCCCAGCGGAAGCCGGTTTTTGCGGCCTTTTTCTGAATTTTCTCCGCCCGCCACGTCGCCGGGAGCGATCTGGCGACACCCTGCATGGCCTCGCCGGTCGTTTTCTGTCCCTTTTCCTGCTTTTTCAGTTCGTCCCAGCTGGCCCTCTCGCCGCCGAACAGGAATGGGTGACGGAAGATGAGTTTTCTGCATTCCGCGTCGGCAATGTCGTCGATGGTCATGCGGCCGCGGTCAGCCTCGATATCCGCGTGGAACAGCACCTGAAGCAGCACGTCGCCCAGTTCCTCGCGGAGCATGGCTTCGTCGTCACAGTCAAGCGCTTCGCAGGCCTCATAGGCTTCCTCAAGGAAATTCCGGCGGATAGACAGGTGCGTCTGCGCCGCGTCCCACGGGCAGCCGCCCGGCGCGCGCAGCGCATGCACCAGCCGGATCAGGTCGTCCAGCATATAGCGCGGTTTGCTAGTAAAATTTATCATACTTTCGTCTCTTTCGCAAGTAGGAAGTTCATGTTTTTTGTTTGATATGCAGGATTTTTGCAATTTTTTCGCCCTTTGGCAGCAGCATGCAGTCCTCATAAGTGATGCACCGCAGAATGATGACGAAAATCACATATACAAGAACCGCCGCAATCAGCGCACCAAGGCAGACGACCGTATTCGAGTCTGTCAGATTCCGCAGCAGCGCGGCGGCAAAGAATGTCGCCGCGCCCATGATGCCTGCGGCTGCCGCCGGACGGATCACATTGCGGAAAATGGCCGGGCGCGTCGTGACAGACCGGCGCATGGCAATGAGATCGAGCACCGTGATGGTCACATAGCAGACGATGGTGCCGATGGCCGCGCCGATGATGTTGAGAGACGGGATCGCCACGAGGACATAGTTGACGAGGACCTTCACAACGCCGCCGATGAGCATGTTGATAACCGGCGTCGTCACGTCGCCGTGCGCCTGCATGATGGCGTTGAACAGCAGAACCGTACTGTTGAAGATCACAGCAATGCCGAGATAGGCCAGAATCGGCGTCGCGGTCGCAACACTCTCGGGGCCATAGTTGCCCGCAAGCAGACGAATGATTGGCTCCGACAGCACAGCCAGCCCCACCGCGCACGGCATGGCGATCAGGCTCATGGTACGCACAGCGGACTCCTCCGTATGCCGCGCACCCGCAACGTTGTTTTTGGTCAGTGCAGCAGTCACGGTCGGGATGATCGAGATCGTGATGGGCGTAATGAGTGAGCACGGCAGATTGAAGATCGTCTGGCAGAAGTTATAGATGCCCTTGGCCGTATCCGCCGCGTCGGACGACCACGCAAGCGCGCCGGTCAGCCGCCGCATATAGATCATCGTGTCGAACAGATTGATGATCTGCAGTCCTGCTGAGCCCAGCGTAATGGGGATGGCAATGACGAGCAGTTCCTTCATCGTCTGGCGGGTGGACTTGGCCTCTCCCCCGCCCTGCCGCAGGATCTGGTTGGACTTGCCGAACTGGATGCGCAGATACACGACCGCCACGATGCAGCCTGCCGTCACGCCGAAGATGCCGCCCGCAGCCGCATAGACGAGACTGCCGGTTTTTTTGAGCATCAGATATGCACCGCCGAGACCGAAGGCCACGCGAATCATGGCCTCGTAGACCTGGCTGACGGACGTGGGGGTCATGTTGCTCTGTCCCTGGAAGAAGCCCCGGTGGGCCGAGACGATGCAGATGAGCAGCACGCACGGCGACAGCGCCGCAATGGCCGCCCACGAATTTTCATTCGTCGTGACCATGACAGACAGCGGCTTGCAGAATACGAGCATCACAAGCGTACCGATCACACCAATGGTCAGGAAGACCTTCATGGAGACGGAGTAGATCTTGCGGATCTGCGCGTAATTCTCCAGCGCCTGCGCCTGTGAGATCATCCGGCTGACAGCGACAGGCAGGCCCGTCGTGGAAATCATCAGCAGAACGTTATACACGTCATAGGCCGTGTTAAAATAGCCGAAGCCCCGCTCCTGCAGGATATTCTGCAGGGGAACCTTATAAATGAAGCCGAGAAGCTTGACAATGATGGTCGCGGCGGTCAAGACCGCCACGCCCTGCAAAAAACTCTGCTTTCTGGGTGCTTTTTCGCCGCTCATGCCTGCGCCTCCGGTTCATCAGAAAACACTCTGGGGATTGCGTAGTCGTGCAGCTCCTTCAGCGCACCCGCCACATCCAGCGTGGGATATTTGCCATCCGCGTATAGAATCCTGCCGCGCACCATCGTCAGCGCAACGTCGTGGCCGGAGGCCGCGTAAACCAGATGAGAAAGCACGTTGTGGCACGGAATCAGATGCGGCTGGTTGAAATCCAGCAGAATGAGGTCGGCGTCCATGCCGAGTTCAATGATGCCGCACTCAGCGCTTCTGCCCTGCGCTCTTGCGCCGCAGACTGTCGCCATCATCAGCGCAGCCTCCGCCGGAAGCGCCTTCGGGTCGCCGGTCTTGCCCTTGGCCATGAGCGCAGCGGCCTTGATCTCTTCAAACAAATCGAGATTGTTGTTGGATGCAACGGAGTCGGTGCCGAGGCAGACATTCATCCCAGCCTTCACCATGCCGAGCACGTCCGCACAGCCGGAGGCCAGCTTCAGATTGCTGACCGGGCAGTGTGCCGCGGATACATGGCGCTTGGCCAGCAGCTGCATATCCTCCTGCGTCACATGGACGCAGTGCGCCGCGACCACGGGCACGTCGAACACATGATGGCAGTCGAGCACCTGCGCGGGCGTCAGACCGTATTTCTCCACGCACGCGTCGTGTTCCTTTTTTGTCTCGGACAGGTGCACCTGTAACTGCAGGCCGTTGTTGACGGCGTACTCCGCCAGCGCGTCCCAGAGCTGATACGTCGAGGTATACTCGGCGTGGATGGACGCTTCGATCTTAATGCGGCCATTGTCATAGTTGTGCCATTTGTCCTTGAGCGCGACCAGTTCCTGGCAGGCCGGGAAGGTGTCAAAGCAGAAATCATCGCCCAGGAACATGGACGTGCCGCGGGAAATATTGGCTTTGATTCCGGACTCTGCCACAGTCTGGCAAATCTCGTCGCAGAAGTAATACATATCCGACACGCTCGTCGTGCCGAAGCGCAGCGCCTCGGCAAGCGCAAGCGTCGTGGCCGCCTTGACGGCGCGGCCGTCGAGCCTGTCCTCGCGCGGGAAAATATAGTGCTGCAGCCAGTCCTGCAAATTCAGATCATCGGCATAGCCGCGCAGCAGGTACATCGGCAGGTGTGTATGGCAGTTGATGAGGCCCGGCATTAAGACCATACCGGTCGCGTCGATAATCTTCTTCGGCTTTTCCTCCGGCGGCTTTTTCGCCATATAGGCAATTTTGCCGTCGGTAACGCCGACGAACGCGTCCTGCCAGAGCGTCATCTGCTCGTTCATCGTAACGACGTTGACGTGAGAAAACAAGGTGTCCATGGAAGCCCTCCTTATGGGTTCTGTTCACGAATCTCGCGCAGAATTGAGAAAATCTCGTCCTTCTGCTGCAGGATTGTGTCGATGCGGGAGATATAGTCCTGCGGGATCTTCGGATTGTGGTAGCGGGCAAGCTTTTCCTCCGGGAGATTGATCTTGTTCATCCCGCCGCCGCCGAGAGAGAGGATGGTATGCAGTTCCTCCATCATATATATGTTGTAAAGCCCGGTATAGCCCGGCCTGCACCAGCCAGTATTTTCAAAGCTGCCGGACATATATTTCTGCCGGTAAAGATAATACGGTTCATAGCCGTTCTGCCGCAGCGCATCCTCCGCGCCCGCGAGCATGGCGGCGACCGCCTCCTGCGACGGAAGTTCCATGCGGGAGCCGAACAGCGCCGCGCCCTTTTTGAGCGCCAGCGTATGCACTGTAATATTGCTGGGGTTTAAATCCAGCACCTGCCGGATAGAATCGGCAAAGCCCGCCGCATCATCCGCAGGCAGTCCCGCAATCAGGTCCATATTGATATCGTCGAACCCGGCCTTAACGGCCTGTTCATACGCCTCGACGGTCTGCCGCGCCGTGTGCCTGCGGCCCACAGCCTCCAGCACCTTGTCGGACATGGTCTGCGGGTTGATGGAAATGCGCGTCGCGCCGCCGTCTTTGATGACGCGAAGCTTTTGGGGATCCAGCGTGTCCGGTCTTCCGCCTTCGACGGTAAATTCCAGACAGCGGGACAGGTCAAAATTCCGGTTGACCGCCTCCAGCAGCCGCGCCATTTGCGCGCTCGAAAGCGTTGTTGGCGTGCCGCCGCCCATGTAGAGCGTGCGGATGTGGAAGCCCGAGTCCTTTAACAGCGCGCCGGTATGCGCGATCTCGCGCAGGAGCGCATCCAGATACGCAGGCAAAAACTCCCCGAAGCGCTCGATGGACTGGCTCACAAACGAGCAGTACGCGCAGCGCGTCGGGCAGAACGGAATCCCAATATACACGGAAAGATCGTCCGCGTCAAGCTTCTTTGCCGCCTCGACCGTGTGCCGGGAGGCATCGACGCAGAGCCTCGCCCGCTCCGGCGAGACAAAATAGGTCTGCCGCAGCAGCCGCTCCGCGTCCCTTTCACTGCCGCCCGCCATCAAACACTTTGTGGACAGCTTTGTCGGCCGCACGCCGGAGAGCGCACCCCAAGGCGGTGCGGCGGGAAGCACCTGCAGAGCGGCCAGGTAATAACTGCGCTGCAAAATACGCCGCGTTGCGCGCACATCAGCCTTTTCCAGCAGCACGCGGTTCGAGGCGAAGCCGGTCTTTCCCTGGTATGTGACCTTTGCTGTGGCCGTCAGATAGCGTTTTCCCCGCGAGAGGGAGGAAACAGTCCCGTCGCCGGTAAACGGCTCGGCGCAGAACTCGCTCGGCTCCTGCGCAAACAACTGCAGCTGCAGCTGCTCCACCGGGTAACGCTCGGCGTGGTTTTTCAGATACAGCTTCATTCGATCCCCAGCCCCCGCAGATACGGATTGGTGCGCAGTTCTTCTTCGATGGTGCTGGACGCCCCGTGGCCGGGCAGCACACGCGTCTCGGGCGGCAGTTTGGACAGCCGCTTCAAGGACGCGGCCATGTCCCGGCTGCTCCCGCCGAGGAAATCCGTCCGGCCATACGAACCCGCGAAGAGTGTGTCGCCGGAGAACAGCACGTTTTCACACAGCAGGCACACGGAGCCCGGCGTATGGCCGGGCGTGGCAAGCACCTGAAAACGCAAGCCGCCCGCTGTGACAAAATCGCCGTCCCGATAGGTATCGGTATAGGTCAGCAGATCGTGGCACATACGGCTGGGGTCGTCCTTATCGGCCTCACCGATATAGACCCGCGCGTTCGTCGCCGCGCGCAGGTTTTTAAGCGCGCCGATATGATCAAAATGCGCGTGTGTCAGCAAAATTGCCTCCAGCGTCAGTCCCTGCTCTTCCAACGCGGCCAGCAGCCGCTTGGAGTTCGCAGCGGGGTCAATAATGACAGCACGGCGGCTTTCTTCCGCGCGCACCAGATAGCAGTTGGTGGCCAGCGGCCCCAGCGTAAGCGTCTGAATATTCATAGCGTCTCCTTATTTGAGATCGTCCGTATCGACGATCAAGGTCACAGGCCCGTCGTTTTCTGACGCGACCTGCATATAGGCTCCGAATTCGCCGTGCTGCGGCGGGAAGCCGAGGCGTTCGCACTCGGCAAGGAACTGCTCATAAAGCGGAATCGCCAGATCGGGCTTGGCCGCGCCGATAAAGCTCGGCCTGCGGCCGTGGCTCACGTCGCCATAGAGCGTAAACTGGCTCACGACAAGAACGCTTCCGCCAACGTCGGCGAGCGAGCGGTTCATTTTATCGTTTTCATCGCGGAACACCCGCAGCCCCAGCACCTTTTCGGCCAGCTTCCGGCAAAGCGCAGGCGTATCGTCCGGCCCAACGCCAAGCAAAATCAAAAAGCCCTTTCCGATTTTTCCGTGAACAGCGCCGTCAATCGAAACACTGGCAGAATTCACGCGGGTAACGACTGCTTTCATAGTGAGATCCTTTCGTTTTATAGGGGTGTCCTGCAAATTTGCAGGCTGGGTATGTCTCCGACGGCCCATTCTTTTCCGTCTTGCCGGAAAAGAATGGGGAGAAAAGGGGCGCTTGGTTACGTTTGGTGCATTCTGCGGGTGCTACTCAGGCAGGAACCTATTATTTAGTCTCTGCGAACACACATCGTCACCCTACGAGAGTTTTGGTACGCGCCGCCTGTTACGGTACAACAGATTTGCAAGCAGTTTCCTTTGAATGGCTGCGGTAAATCAGCTTTGCGTTTGAAATTTGCGATGCAGTACGGATTCGCCGAAAAGCTTCCGCTTTCCGCATCTGCCTGCCGCACTTATTCCGTCCCTCTCTCGACATTATGCACGCCCGAGATGCCGCGCAGTCTTGTGCGGACATTTTCAAGTTCCGTGAGATTATGCACGCCGAAGCGCAGGCAGACGATGGCGGTGCCGCCGCCGACAGAGCGTGCACTCATTTCGCTTGTGCGCAGACGCAAAGACGTGAGAATTGTTGCAACATCCAGCATCAATCCGTCGCGGTCGTCGGCCTCGATCTCCAACGACGTGGAGAACATCACGTCCGGGGCCTCCGCCCAGGTGACCTTGACCCAGCGGCCCTTTTGCGCGGGGTCGAGCGCGGCCCTGGCATTCGGGCAATCCTTCCGGTGAACGGACACACCGTAGCCCTTGGTGATAAAGCCGATGATCTCGTCGCCGGGAACCGGCGTGCAGCAGCGGCTGAATTTGATCATGCACGAGCCGATGTCCTCGACAATAACGCCGGAGGAATTGACGGCAGGCGTCCCCTGCCGCGCCAACGGCTTGGGTGCCAGCGTCCGGGTTGCCTTGGTCAGATCATCGCGGATGCGGCCCACAGCCTTCGCAGCGGTCAGACCGCCGTACCCGATGGCGGCATACATATCGTCCAGGCATTCAAAGCTGACCTTTTTGAGAATGACCGGCAGGATCTCGGCGTTCTGCAGAATATCGGGGTCAACGCCGGCGTGACGCAGTTCGGCCTCAAAGCTGGCCTTGCCGCGCACAATGTTCTCCTCGCGCTTCTCGCGCTTGAACCACTGCTTGATTTTGACGCGCGCCTGATTGGACTGACAGATGTTCAGCCAGTCGCGGCTCGGGCCTTTGGCGGACTTCGACGTTAAAATCTCGACGATATCGCCGTTGTGCAGCGGCGCATCGTAGCTTGCAATGCGGTTATTGACCTTCGCGCCGATCATGGAGTTGCCGACAGCAGAGTGAATGGCGTAGGCAAAGTCGATGGGCGTGGAGCCTGCGGGCAGGGAAATGACCTTGCCCTTGGGTGTAAAGACGAAAACCTCGTCGTCGAACATATCGACCTTGAGCGAATGGATATAGTCGTCCGCTTCGACGTCCTGCTGATTTTCAAGCAGACGCCGCACCCACTCGAACTCCTTCTCCGAGCCCTCACCCGCGTGCTGCTTGTATTTCCAGTGCGCCGCGACGCCGTATTCCGCCGTCTGGTGCATCTCCCATGTGCGGATCTGCACCTCGAACGGGATGCCCTGCGAGCCGATGACGGTCGTGTGCAGGGACTGGTACATGTTGGGCTTCGGCGTGGAGATATAGTCCTTGAAGCGGCCCGGAATGGGATTGAACAGGTCATGGATATGACCGAGAACGTTATAGCAGTCGGCAATATTGTCCACGATCACGCGGAACGCGTAAAGATCATACAGTTCGTCGATGGTCTTGTTCTGCGCACGCATCTTGCGGTAGATGGAATAAGTGTGCTTGATGCGGCCATAGATCGACCCGTGGATGCCGACGGACGCCAGCCGGTCCGTGATCTTCGACTGGATGGCGTTCATGAAGCTGTTGGCACTGTCCTCGTTCTTTTTGAGATAGTCGATGATCTCCTGATAGCCCTCGGGATCGAGATACTGCAAAGAAGTGTCTTCCAGTTCCCACTTGATTTTCTGCATGCCGAGCCGGTGCGCCAGCGGCGCGTAAACCTCCATCGTCTCCATGGACTTGGAGATCTGCTTGGCGGGCGTCTGGTATTGCAGCGTCCGGGTATTGTGCAGCCGGTCGGCAATTTTGATGAGGATGACGCGGATGTCCTTCGACATGGCCATGAACATCTTGCGCAGATTCTCCATCTGCTGCTCTTCCATCGTAGAATACTGCACACGCGTCAGCTTTGTGACGCCCTCGACCAGATTTGCAACCGTCTCGCCGAACATGCGCGAGATCTCCTCAAAGCTTGCGTCGGTGTCCTCCAGGCAGTCGTGCAGCAGCGCCGCCGTGATCGCGTCGGTGTCGAGGCCGATCTCAGCCACGATCTCCGCTACGGCAAGCGGATGGATGATATAAGGCTCTCCGGATTTTCGGAGTTGGTTTTTATGCTTTTCATCGGCGTATTCATATGCCCGCTGGATAACCTCCAGATCGGTGGAGGGTGCATAACGGGTGATCGCCTGCATCATGGATTCGTAATGCTCTTGTTTGGTTTCCATTCAGGTTCCTGCCTTCTGCTTTTTCAGATGAATCAAAATCGGGCTTTTCTCAAGATCGACCTTCCGGCCATCCGCACACAGGCGGATGCACAGCGACTTTGGCCGCTGCTCCAGCCGCAAAAGCCCCTGCTCTGCCAGTACGTCGAGGCAGATGCGCGTTTTTCCCGCGCTTAAGGAAAGCTTCGCGCAGCGCGAAATTTTACGACTCAGGCAGCCGAGTTCCTCAGACAAAACGCCGCCCTGTGAAAACGCCGCCAGATACCGCCAGACAGCGACAAAATCCTGCCGCGTGGGAAGCAGGCACTCAGCCTCGTCGCAGCTGAGTTCGCCGCCCGCCAGATGCTTTTTATAGACCGCGCGGTCATGCCCCTGCGCCTCGCGGAAGGCCTTGTCCGGCCGGATATCCACAAGATTCAGCTGCACGGAGCGCACGGAACGGTATTCATTGATCTGCGGCGTAAATGCGATGTCAACCACATCGCCCTGTGCTACGGCAGCGCGCTGCGCGTTGGTCGAGAAGAAGATCGCGCCCCAGGTATACGCGCCCTTGGAAAGCCGCAGGCGCAGATGCTTGCCGCCGCCGACCTCCGTCAACTCCGTGACATGCAGTCCCCGCATGCACAAGATCGGACGCGGACAACCTGCGCCGCAGGGCTCCAGATCGCCCAGCGCCTGAATATTCTCGATGGTCAGCAGTTCCGGCGGAATTTCGCAGTCGATGGCAAGTGCGGTGCTGCACGCGTCCGATTCCCGGAAACGCGCGCACAGGGCCATCATCTTTTCCCGGAAGGGCGCGATGCTCTCGCGCCGGATGGTAAAGCCGGCGGCAAGTTCATGCCCGCCGTAGCTTTCGAGTAAGCCGGACAGCTGCTCCAGTGACCGGAACAGATTGAATCCGCCGTAGGAACGCGACGAGGCCTTTCCCTTGTCGCCGTCGAGGCAGATCAGGAACGTTGGGCAGCTGTACTCCTCCGCCATGCGGGAGGCCACGATGCCGACAACGCCCTGGTGCCAGCTTTCATCCGCCAGCACGATTGCCTGCGGCGGGCCGCCGGGCGGGAGCATGGCGACGGCAGACTGATAGATGCTGCTTTCAATCTCCTGCCGCCTGCGGTTGAGTCGGCAAAGCGTCCCCGCCAGTTCGACCGCGCGCGCAGCGTCGTGCGTCAGGAATAATTCCGTTGCTACGTTGACCTCGCCCATGCGCCCGGCAGCGTTGATACGCGGGGCCAGCGTATAGCCGATGGTCCCCGCCGTGACGGGTCCTTTCTGCACAGAGCATTCCGCCATCAGGGCCGCAATGCCGACGCGGCGCGGGTTTTCCAGCGCCTTTAAGCCTCGTGCGACCATTGTGCGGTTCTCGCCCGTCAGGGGCATAACATCCGCAACCGTGCCGAGGCAAAGGAAATCACAGTATTGATCCAAGAGCGTTTCCTGCTCACCCTCAATGGCGGCGGCAAGCTTGAACGCGACGCCGACGCCCGCCATCTCCGTGACCGGCTGCGGCTGATCTTTGCGGTGCGGATTAACAAGCGCGACGGCCTGCGGCAGTTCGGATTTGCACTCGTGGTGGTCGGTAATGACCAAATCGATGCCAAGTTCCCGGCACAGCGCCGCCTCCTGATTGGCCGTAATACCGCAGTCAACCGTTACAATCAGTTCCACGCCCTGTTTTTTGAGGGTATCGATCGCAATAGGGTTCAGCCCGTAACCCTCTTCGAGCCGGGCGGGGATATAGCTGGTCACATGGCCGCCTCTGCTGCGCAGATATTCCGTCAGCAGACAGGTCGCCGTGATGCCGTCAACGTCATAATCGCCGAAAACGGCGATATGCTCACGACGGGCCAGCGCCTGCTTGACGCGGGCGGCAGCCTTATCCATGTCCAGAAGGTCAAATGGAGAGGAAAGCGGGGTGCTGCAGGATAAAAATTCGCGGGCCGCGCCCGCATCCCGATAGCCGCGGCTGCAAAGCAGCGCAGCGGTGATCGGTGAAAAGCCCGCCGCGCACAACGCCCTCGCGTCGGCAGGCTCATAAGACGAGATTGTCCAGGTTCCGTACTTCAATTCCAATGCACATCCATTATTTTTTCTTTTTCGGTTATTATAGCATTTCAAACCGAATATCACAATACAAAATGTGGATACCAACAGCGCAAAGAGCGGATTTTTCATACGGAACCGGCGGTTCCGGCGCGCAGGCGCGCTGTTTTGCTTTTCTTTGTAGTCCGGATGTGATAAAATAGCGGCAATCAAGAAGCTGGAGGATTCGGCATGCAGGAAAAGAAACGGGGCAGAACGCGCAGCCGCTGGCTGCTTCCGGCGGCGCTGGTGCTGGCTGGAGCGGCGTGGTTTGAAAATTTCACGCTCTCGACGAGCACCGTGACCGCAGCCTGCGCGGCGCTGCCGGAGGCGTTTTCCGGGCTGCGCATCGTGCAGATCTCCGATCTGCACGGCAGACGCTTTGACGCGGAAAGCCGGTATCTGCTGGAGTTGGTACGCCTGCAAAGCCCAGATCTCATTGCCCTGACCGGCGATTTGGCCGACGAATTCACAGACTTTTCCATGCTCCCGCCGCTGTTGGAGGGCCTGGCAGCACTTGCGCCGACGTTTTATGTGACAGGCAACCACGAATGGGTGCTCTCGCGCGAAAAGCGCGCAGCGCTCTTTTCCATGCTGGACGCGGCTGGCGTTGTGCGGCTGCAAAACGAATACAAGCTGCTTGAACGGGGACAGTTCTCCATCGTGCTGGCCGGAGCCGATGACCCGAACGGCCCGTTCGACCAGAAGCGTCCGGCGCAGCTTGTGCGCGAAATCCGGCAGGCTCGGGGCAAGGACGCGTATATCCTCATGCTCTCACACCGCAACGACGAACTGGATCTGTGGGCAAATATGGGCGTGCAGACCGTCCTGTGCGGCCACGGCCACGGCGGGATCGTGCGCCTGCCGTTCGTAGGCGCCGTCTTCGGAACGCATCTCGATCTGTTCCCGGACTATACAGCAGGCTTATATCAAAAGGGCCAAACCAGCATGATCGTCAGCCGCGGTCTCGGCGGCAGCCGGAAGCTGCCGCTGCGCATCGGAAACCGCCCGGAGATCGTAACCGTGATTTTAAAAACAGATTCCGGAGAGATTTAAACTTTTTATAAACAATCGGCCTATGCGCTTGTATTTCCTCCGCAGGTTTTTATAATAGACTCCATCAAACGATTTGCAGATGGAGTGACAGACTATGTTTCGGAAAATCGGGGACGGACTACGGAAGTTTATGGCGGGGCGCTATGGCTCTGACCGGCTGAACCAGTGTTTGCTGGGCGTAGCGTTTGTGCTGATTCTCATCAGCGCCATCGGCGGCCGGCGGGTGCAGTGGATGTCCGTGCTGAGTTTTTTGGCCTATATCCCGCTCATCTGGTCAATCTTCCGCATGTATTCGCGCAACATCGAAGCGCGCCGGCGTGAAAACGCGGCGTTCCTGCGTTTTTTCAGCCGTCTGACGGATAAGCAGTACCGCTATTTCCGCTGCCCCGGCTGCCGGCAGGTCGTCCGCGTCCCGCGCGGCAAGGGCAAAATCAACATTCGCTGCCCGAAATGCAGCCGCCAGTTCATCAAAAAGACCTGAGTGCGAAATTTATCTTGCTTTTCCCAGAACCGCCTGTTATAATATGCCCGCACGGAGCGGTATCGAAGTGGTTATAACGGCCCTGACTCGAAATCAGGTGTACCGGCAACGGTACCGTGGGTTCGAATCCCACCCGCTCCGCCACTCAGAAATGACCTTTGTATGTCAGATGACCGCTTAGGGCGCGTCCATCTCGACAGCAAAGGTCTTTCTTCGTTCAAACCCGCAATCGCTGACGCTGGATTGCAGGGGATTGCAGGTTTGTTTTTTCTTAAAATTGCCCCTTACAGCACGAATCCTCGCCTTGCGGCGAGGATCGATGCCAGACGGGGCGTTTCTTCGTTTCAAAATCGCAACCGTTCGTGTGGATTGCGATTTTGTTTTTGGGCGGAATATTATAAATAATTCAAATAATTCAAATCGAAAAATGGAATGGATATTGCATAGAAAATTCTCTGCTCAAGTATCCCCTATCAAATTGAGATACGCTCCCTGCAAACCCCGTATTACCGCCCGATTGGGCTGGCAATGAAACGCATGAAAGCCCTGCCTCCCGCGGTGCAGAAATTTATAGAATACCTACCGTTTCGGGAAAAGAAGTAAAAAACCCGGCGCCTGCTTTTTGCGGCAGGCGCCGGGTTTTACTGATTGGGATTCAGACTTTTAAGTGGCTATTAGTACATGCCGCCCATGCCGCCGCCCTGGGCTGCGGCTGCCATGGCAGCGTCGGCCTTGGGGTCAGGCTTGTCGGCGACCAGAGATTCGGTCGTCAGGACGCAGGAGGCGATGGACGCGGCGTTTTCCAGAGCGGTACGCGTGACCTTGGTCGGGTCAACAATGCCGGACGGGATCATGTCGCAGTACGTCTCGGTGTAGGCGTTGTAGCCATAGCCAACCTTGCGGCTGGAACGGATCTTGTCGTAGACGATGGAGCCGTCAACGCCGGCGTTCTCGGCGATCTGGCGGATCGGAGCCTGCAGCGCTCTTGCGATGATCTGCGCGCCGGTCTTCTCGTCGCCAGACAGCTTGGCGACCAGCTTTTCAACAGCCGGGATTGCGTTGACATAGGCAGTGCCGCCGCCGGCCACGATGCCCTCTTCGACAGCTGCGCGGGTTGCGTTCAGTGCGTCCTCCACACGGAGTTTCTGCTCCTTCATGGCAACCTCGGTCTGTGCGCCGACCTTGATAACGGCTACGCCGCCGGACAGCTTAGCAAGACGCTCCTGCAGCTTCTCCTTGTCGTAATCAGACGTGGTGACGGAGATGGTGTTCTTGATCTCCGCGATACGGGCCTTGATCTCATTGGCATCGCCTGCGCCATCAACGATGACGGTGTTGTCCTTCGTGACCTTGATCTGACGAGCCGTGCCGAGATCGGTGATCTGCGTATCAGGCAGGTTCATGTTGAGTTCGGAGGAGATATAAGTGCCGCCCGTCAGGATGGCGATATCCTTGAGCATTTCCTTGCGGCGGTCGCCGAAGCCGGGAGCCTTGACGCACACGCAGGTGAAGTTGCCGCGCAGACGGTTGACGAGCAGGGTGGCCAGTGCGTCGCCCTCGACGTCCTCTGCGATGATCACAAGCTTCTTGCCGGTCTTGACGATCTGCTCGAGCAGGGGCAGAATCTCCTGGATGGAGGAGATCTTCTTGTCAGTGATCAGGATATACGGATCATCGATGACGGCTTCCATCTTGTCGGTGTCGGTGACCATGTAGGGGGAGATATAGCCGCGGTCGAACTGCATACCTTCGACGACCTCAAGGCCCGTCTCGGCAGTCTTGGATTCCTCGATGGTGATCACGCCGGACGCGCCGACCTTATCCATGGCCTCGGCGATCAGCTTGCCGACGGACTCGTCGCCGGAGGAGACAGCGCCGACTCTTGCGATATCGTCGGAGCCCTTGATCGTCTCGGAGTTTGCCTTGATGGTGTCGATGGCAGTCTCAACAGCCTTTTCCATGCCCTTGCGCATGACCATCGGGTTCGCGCCTGCGGAGACGTTCTTCAGGCCCTCGTGGACGATGGCCTGCGCCAGCAGGGTCGCGGTGGTGGTGCCGTCGCCTGCGATATCGTTCGTCTTGGTTGCGACCTCGCGGACAAGCTGCGCGCCCATGTTCTCGAATGCGTCCTCAAGTTCTACATCCTTTGCAATCGTCACGCCGTCATTGGTGATCAGCGGAGAGCCGAACTTCTTGCCGAGCACGACGTTGCGGCCCTTCGGGCCAAGGGTAACTTTTACAGTATTGGCGAGCTGGTCAATGCCGGACAGCAGGGCCTTGCGGGCCTCTTCGCCATAAACAATCTGCTTTGCCATAAGAATTGCTTCCTTTCAATCAAACACGAATTATTCTACAACTGCCAGAATGTCGGCCATCTTGACGATGACGTAATCTTCGCCGTCAAGCTTTAGTTCCTGGCCTGCGTACTTGCCAGTCACAACCTTGTCGCCGGGTTTGACCGTAACCTTGACGTCGTCGGTGCCCGGGCCTGCCGCGATGACTTCCGCGATCACGGATTTTTCTTTATTGGCGGTGGAGAGGATGATGCCGGACGCGGTCTTTTCCTCAGCTTCCATGTGCTTGAGCAGAACATTGTCTGCCAACGGGGTCAGCTTCATAACAATTACCTCCAGTATCCAGTCGCTGTTTCATACAGCGCGTTTTACAAGATTTTTTAGCACTCAGTCTCTCTGACTGCTAACATCTATATCATAATCAGATGCGCCAAAAAGTCAAGGGGTAATTTCGGCAAATTTATGACCAGACTGTGAATTTTTCGTGTGATAGGTCAGCCCCTTCGGGTAGAAAAAGCGGATGGCCTGCGGAATGAGTTCGATTTTTGCGTCCGTTGTGTAGGCAGCCTCGCCATCGATATTGACAACAGATTCTTTTACACATTCAATGCGCAGAGAGCGGCAGCGGGCGTGATAGATCAGCGACGGATAATCGGCGTAGCGGCCCTTCTGGTAGTGACCGACGACGGTTGCAACCTGCAGCAGATTGACCTTTTCAACCACAAGCACATCCAGCAGCCCATCGTCCGGCTCGGCCTCCGGCACGGGGTTGAAACCGCCGCCGTACCACCGGCCATTGCAGACGCAGATCATGGTCTTCCGGCCCGAGAACACCTCGCCGCTGTCCAGCGTAACGGTGTAATCCGCCGTCAGCCCATGCAGCATATTCGAGAAAATGGACAGAATGTACGCGCCCTTGCCGCTCACGAGCGGCAGGCGCTTGAAGCGGGCGATATCCGTGCCGACCCGCGCGTCAAACCCGATGGAAAGAACGTTCAGCGCGTAGGAATCGTTGCAGCGGATGAGATCGAACCGCGCCTCCTCCGCGTCCAGCAGACGCTCGATGGAGGTGAATGCGGCGGGATCGTCAAAAATTTTGATTGTGTCATTGCCGGAGCCGCCGGGAAAGTGCGTCACGGCAGCGTTGCCATAGCCCACGACACCGTTTACAACTTCGTTGAGCGTTCCGTCGCCGCCGCAGGCGTACAGGCGCACCTCCTCGCCGGACTGCGCCGCCTGCCGCGCCAGCGTCCGGCACTCACCGGGTGCACCAGAAACGAGCAATTCATAGCTTAACCCGCGCGGCGCAAAGGCGGCCTCGATCATTTTTCGGTATTCTGCCGTCCGGTCAGACTTCCCAGCCGCGGGATTGACGATAAAAATATGCTTCATAGCGGAACTTTCTCCTGTTCTGTTCGTCTTATGAGTACAGGCGGTAATCAATAGTACATGTACACGTTGCACTGCAAGCGCCCGTTGTAGAGTTTGCGCTTTTTGACGGCCTGTTTGCCGTAGTAATGCTCGAACTCCGGTTCAGAGGAGATGATGTATTTTTTCCAGCCGTCCGCGTATTTGAGATGCCGGCCGAACGCACTGTAGAGCCGCTGGGCGCTGCGCTGCTCAAGCATGCGCTCGCCGTAGGGCGGATTGCAGACGATGAGGCCCTTATCTGCGGGCAGACTCATCTTCGTCGCGTCCGCCTCGCGGAACTCGATCAGCTTGCCGACGCCCGCCTTGCGTGCGTTCTGCTGCGCGATCTCCAGCGAAGCCGCGTCAATGTCGGAGCCGAGGATGTGATACTCCCCCCGGTACTCGCGGTCGAGCGCTTCCGTTCTGGCCTGCTGCCAGACCGTTTCCGGGACGCAGGACCACTTCTGCGCCATGAACGACCGGTTCAGGCCCGGCGCGCGGTTCAGCGCGATCATCGCCGCCTCGATGCAGATGGTTCCCGAGCCGCAGAACGGGTCCCAGAAGAAGTCCCGCCCACGATAGCGCGCGAGATTGACCATGGCGGCCGCCATCGTCTCGTGCAGCGGCGCAAGATTGGCCTCGCGGCGGTAGCCGCGCTTGTGCAGGCTCACGCCGGACGTGTCCAGAAACAGTTCCACATGATCCTTCATGATGGAAAAGCGCAGCTGGTACGTCTCGCCCGTCTCCGGCAGCCAGCCGAGGCCGTATTTCTCGCCCAACCGCGTGACGGCGGCCTTTTTCACAATGGCCTGACAGTCCGGAACGGAGTGCAGCTGGCTGTTCAGGCTGTAGCCCTTGACAGGGAACGCACCGTTCTTCGGAATGAAGCGCTCGAGCGGCACAGCCTTGACACCCTGAAACAGGTCTTCAAAGCTGTGCGCGTCAAACTCGGCCAGCAAAATCATCACGCGCTCGCCCATGCGGCAGCAGAGGTTGGCCTTCGCCATGGCGGCGAAATCGCCTTCAAAAAAAACGCGCCGGTCCTCGACCCGGACGTTTTGCAGATCCAGCCGCCGCAGTTCGTCGCCGACCAGACCCTCCAGCCCAAACAGGCACGGCACGCAAAAAGTCATCGTATCCATAGTTTTCTCTCCAAGCATTCTATAGTCTCTCTAAGTATACGGAATCCCGGCGCAAATAGCAAACCCTATCTGTTACGATTTTGTAAAATGTGAGGAAAAACTTTATATTTATTTAAAGTGACAAGCGTTCGGAAATACGGTATACTGGAAGCAGCACAGAAATTCAAAAAAGAGGAGGAGGTTCCCATGTCTCAGGCAGTGATCGGATGGCTGATCGCCATCGTCGTCTTCATCGTGGCAGAGGCCGCGACGGTCGCGCTGGTGTCCGTCTGGTTCATCGGCGGCGCGGTGTGCGCATTGGTTGCGGCAATTCTCGGCGCGGGACTCGGCGTACAGCTGGCGGTATTTCTCGTCGTTTCGGCGGCGCTGCTGGCGTTCGCGTGCCCGGCGGCTCGAAAAAAGTGGGCAAAAAAGCCGGAGCGTATGAATGCCGACCGCCTCGTCGGCGAAACGGCCATGGTCGCGGAGCCCATCGACGCCTGCGCCGATACCGGAGCCGTAAAGATCAACGGCGTTCTCTGGACAGCGAAATGCACAACAGGCGAACGTGTGGAAGCAGGACGCCATGTGACCATCGAGCGCGTTGAGGGCGCGAAGCTCTACGTCAAGCCCGCAAGTTGTCCCTGCACAAAAGCATAACCATCATAAACAACCGAAAGAACTGAAAAAACCGAAGGAGGAACAAATTTTATGGAATGGATCCCCATTGTTGTGATCGCCGTTCTGGCGCTCATCGTCGTCATCAGCAACATTCATATCGTCCAGCAGTCCCGCGCCTACGTCATCGAGCGCCTCGGCGCGTTCAGCAAGGTCTGGCAGGTCGGTATGCACGTCAAGGTCCCGTTCATTGAGCGCGTGGCCAAAAAGGTCAGCCTGAAGGAGCAGGTGCTTGACTATCCGCCGCAGCCTGTTATCACCAAGGATAACGTCACCATGCAGATCGATACCGTCGTCTATTACCAGATCACCGACCCGAAACTCTACACCTACGGCGTTGAGCGGCCCATGATGGCCATGGAAACGCTCACGGCCACGACGCTCCGCAATATCATCGGCGACCTTGAACTCGACCAGACGCTCACGTCCCGCGACGTCATCAACACCAAGATGCGCGCCATTCTCGACGAGGCCACCGACCCCTGGGGCATCAAGGTCAACCGCGTCGAACTCAAGAACATCCTCCCGCCGCAGGATATCCAGAACTCCATGGAAAAGCAGATGAAGGCCGAGCGTGACCGCCGGCAGGCGATTCTGCAGGCTGAGGGCACGAAGCGCAGCCAGATCCTCGTCGCCGAGGGCGAAAAGGAAGCCGCGATTTTGAAGGCAGACGCGGAAAAGCAGGCCGCCATCCTCAAGGCAGAAGCCGAAAAGCAGGCGGCAATTCTCAAGGCTGACGGCGAAGCGCAGGCCATCATGGCCGTGCAGAAGGCCATGGCCGATTCTCTGGCGCTTTTGAATGAAAAGGCCCCGAACGACCAGGTGCTCAAGCTCAAGGCGCTCGAGGCCATGCAGAAGGTCGCGGACGGCAAGGCCACGAAGATCATCATCCCGTCCGAGCTGCAGGGCTTTGCGGGTCTGGCTTCCGGCATTGCCGAGACGGTAAAGGCGACGAAGTAATATGGCGAAGAAGGACGAGCGCTTTATCAAGGTACTGAACGAGGGCAGTACCTGGACCACGAACCGTGAGATTTGGGTTGACAAAACGACCGGCGTCAACTATCTCTGGGTCGCTTCCGGCTATGCCGGCGGCCTGACCCCGCTGCTCGACGCCAACGGCCACCCCGTCGTGACCCGGATCCCATTAGAAGAGGAATGACGCCGCTATTACTCCGGTCTTGACTGCCGTAGGAACATTTTTATAAGGCAAACTTTTTCGGCGCACAAGCATACAGAAAAATGAAGAACTGCCATCCGACCGGATGGCAGTTCCAGCGTGTCGAAAAAGTCTTTTCGCCCCGCTGAAGCAGTTTTTCAAACTTTGAAAAACTGGTTGATTGAACGCGAAGGGGGCTCTTTGCCCCCTTCACTCTTTCCCTGCTGCTCTATCATCCAACTGCTTTTCATGGTTTTTTGACAGACTGAACTGCCATCCGACCGGATGGCAGTTCTTTCAATTTAATTGCAGCTGCGGTAAATCAGCTTTGCGTTTGGATCTTGCAAAGCAGTACGAATTCGCAGAAAGCCTGGTCGTATGGATGGTCACGCCTCCGGATCGAAGCGCTCAAAAATCGGGATGCCTCCGGCAGCCTCGCAGGCCAGCATGTCTTCCTTCGTGCGGATCGTCCAGTCAACCTCCTGCGCACCCCAGACACGAACGCACGAGCGCAGGCAGTAGCTGCTGCGGTCTTCAAATTTGTACGCGATAAAGTCCGGGACCGTCAGGAAGTTCAGCAGCAGATTGCCCGCAATGAACCGCTTATACCACGGCAGGCCCGACTTGTCCTTCTCAAAATTCATGGAAAGCTGCCCGCGGCAGATCGCAGGGCGGAACTTTTTCACGTCGATAAGCGCGAAGGGGTCAAACGACTCGATGCAGAACTCGCCCTGGTAACTGTCCAGCCGCTCGCAGACGGCCTTGGCCAGCGCCTTGTGATTGCCGCGCGCGGTTTTGAGTTCGATAATCAGGGGCGTTGCATGCTCAAACAAGGCGAGAACCTCGTCAAAGGTCGGGATCTGCTCATCCGTGCCCTCAAGACGAAGCTGCTTCAGTTCGTCCAGCGTCAAATCCTCAATCTCGCCCTCGACGTTTGCGCAGCGCCTCAGATCAGAGTCATGGAACACGGCAAGCGTGCCGTCCTTTAAAAGATGCACGTCCAACTCCGCGCCGAAGCCGCGCTCAATCGCCCGGCGGAAAGCGGGCAGAGAGTTTTCGGGAATGACGGGCTTGTCGTGATAGCCTCGGTGGGCATAGCGGTACTTTTTGAGAATTTCCCACTTCTGATGCCCTTTCCGGCACCTCAGCGCCAGCGTGAACAGCAGATCGAGCGCCAAAAGCACGATCAGAATGATGCAGATTGTCAGCATGGTTACAGACTTCTTTCTTGCTATATTTTAGATAGGCTTGAGCAGCACTGAAACCCAAAACACAAACCAGCAAAGCGTTTGTGTTTTGGAAAGGAGGAAACGGACTCAGAGGATAAGAGACGTCGCACATAGCGGCGGCTCGTTCCGTCGAGGCCGTTTCCGACGCGCCGCCTGTTACGGTACACCAAGTTTAATAACAGCTGCCTTTGAATGGCTGCGGTAAAAACGCTTTGCGTTCAAAATTTGCAAAGCAGTACGGATTCGCCGGAGTTCTGTAGGGGCCGATGCCCACATCGACCCCTACAAAGGTTATGCGGACGGGGTCAGTCGTCCATTTCCTCGAACGCCTCCAGCCCCTTCTTGGCCTCGGCCTTGGCATCGCCGTGGTGGACGAAAAGCATCGTCACAAAACTCAGCGCAACGAACAGCGCAGCATACGGGAACAAGACACGGTAGTCGATCTTTCGCATGAGCGTACCGGCGACGATGGGCGTAACGACCTGCGCAGCCATGGAGGCCGTGTAGTAATAGCCTGTGAATTTGCCGATGTCCGATCCCTTGCACATCTCAACGACCATGGGAAGCGAGTTGACGTTGATCGCAGCCCATGCAAGGCCGACGAGGGCGAAGACAACAAACATGATGGCGTTGATTGAGGAGAACGTCGTTGTGAGCACATAGCCGCTGGCGAAGCAGACGGCAAGCAGGATAATGCCGCACTGAATCGTGCGCTTGCGGCCGATCTTTGAGGCGATCTGGCCGATGGGGATGTACGAGACGATGGCGCCCGCCGTGGCGATGAGCAGGCAGGTCGATGCGCCGCCGAGGCCCTGCCCCATGACGACATCGACATATGTCGAGAACCACGTTGTCACACCGTTATAGCCGATGAACCAGAGCGCGATGGAGGCCAGCAGGAAGCCGAGGCTCTTTTTGACAGGCTTCGGGAGCGTTTCGTGGCCGCTGCCGTCGTCCTGCGCGAGATTCCATTCGGGGTGCTGCTTTTCAAGCGCCTGGTTTTCCGCCGTAAGCTTCGGTTCCTTGATGGTAAGGAAGAGCACGGCGATGGCAAGGAACATAATGGCCGATACGACGATGAACAGAGGCTGATAGTTCACATGCTCCACACCGGCAGTTTTGGAGTTGGGATAGAGCACCGCCGCAACGCCGAGATACAGAATGCCGCCGACCGCGCCCATCAGATTGATGATGGCGTTCGCACGCGAGCGCAGCGGCTTTGGCGTCACGTCGGGCATGAGGGCGACGGCGGGAGCGCGGTACGTTCCCATGGCGACGAGCAGCAGGCCGAGGACGATGACAAATGAGGCCGTCTTGAAGCCGGAAGGCTGGGCGGCGTAGCTGTTGTCAAGGAGCGGGAGAATGTTCATAAGGATGATGGCGCAGCCGGTGCCGAAGAGGATGAAGGGCATGCGCTTGCCGATTTTTGTATGGCTCTTATCCGAGACGGAGCCGAAGAACGGCAGCAGGAACAGCGCGAGAATGTTGTCCGCCGCCATGATTGCACCGGAGAATGTTTCGTTCATGTGGAAGGTCTTCGTGAGGATCAGCGGCACGATGCTGTCGTACATCTGCCAGAACGCGCAGATGGACAAGAACGCAAGGCCGACCAGGATGGTACGTTTGCTGTTGAGTTTCATTTCGGTTCTCCCTTTTCTAGTGTATTGAGGACTTCGCGGATATTCTGCATACAATACGTCGGCTGAACGCCGTATTTTGGGATATCCTCCATCACACCCTCGCCGGACAACACGAAAATCGTATCGACCCCCGCGTTCACACCGCAGGCGATGTCGGTATACACCCGGTCGCCAATGAGGCATGTTTCGCGCGGCGAGAAGCCCGTCTGCTCCATCGCCAGCAGCGCCATCTCAGGCTGCGGTTTGCCGATGACCTTCGGGCGGCGGCCTGTCGCGGTATGAAGCATTTCGATCACGCTGCCGCAGTCCGGTGCGCTGCCGTACCATGTCGGGCAGACGAGATCGGGGTGCGTGGCAATGTAATCCGCGCCGCGGTTCAGGAGAATGCAGCAATTTTCCAGCTTTTCATACGTCAATTCCGTGTCGTAGCCCAGAAGGACAACGGCGCAATCATCCCGCAGCGTCTCGGCTACTCGCAGCCCTGCCAGACGAAGCTGATTTTTAAGAGATTCCGTTCCGCAGACATAATAGACCGTATCCGGCAGATACCGGCCGCGCAGATAGCGGATGGCCGCATCCGCGCTGGTCAGAAAATCGTCGGGAAAGGCTTCAATGCCGAGCCGGGCCATTTTGGCGATATACGCGTCTGTTCCGCGCGAGGAATTGTTCGTCAGGAACAGGTACCTGCCGCCGATGGCGCGCACATAGCGCAGAAAGTCCAGTGTGCCGTCGAAGAGCGTTTCACTCAAATAGATCGTGCCGTCCATGTCCAGCAGGAACAACCGTTTTTCCGCAAGAGACATTGCATACCTCCATGGTATTGATAAAAAATATTATACAGCGCCGCGCGCCGTTTGACAAGCGCTGCAAGCCGCCATACAATACACATAGGAAATATTGACTGAAAGGAATCCGCGATATGCTGAAAGACCTGCACACGCTCACGCCGTATCTGGACTTTATCCGGACCTGCAATGCCGATCCCGACTACCGCGATCCCATGCTGCTGACGCAGCAGCAGCTGCACCGGAATCTGCTGGATGCGCCGGAGAACCCGAATACGCGCGTGTTCGGGACATTTGAGGGTGAAACGCTCACAGGTGTGTTCGCGCTGCTGGTATTGGAGGACGAGCGGTATCTGGAACTGCTGGCCGGACTTTCCCGAAGCGCGGCAGCATATGCCGAACTGCTCTCACATCTGAAATCGGCCCACCCCGGTTATCAGGCGGATTTTGTCTATAACCCTCGCAACCGGCTTTTACAGGAGGCGCTTGCGGCGCTGGGCGCGGAGTTTGAACCGGAGCAGCAGAAGCTTGTCCTGTGCCGGGCTGTCCCGTATGTGCCGGATGCGCGCATTGTGCCCTATCGTCCGGAATACCGGGCGCAGTATCTGGCGCTGCACACCGTGGACCGCTATTGGACGGGCGAAAAGGTGCTGGCCGCGCCGGAGGTCTTTCGCGTTCTGCTTGCGCTCGAAGCCGGCGAGGCAGCCGGATATATCGACCTGACCCACAACAGCACAGAAAATGAGCCGTATGACCTGTTCGTCCGCGAAAAGAGCCGCAGGCGCGGCCTTGGCCGCGCACTTCTGGCGGCAGCGGTTCAGGAAAACAGGCCGAACGGCATGACGCTTCTGGTAGACATCGACAACGAAGCCGCGATCGCCCTGTACGAAGCGCAGGGATTTGAACGTGCGGATGGAGAAAACAATATCACGGCACATATCTGCCTGTAACACACAGAACACCCCGTCCGGCATGACCCGGGCGGGGTGTTTGATCGAACTGAACGGAAAAAATGTCCGAAATATCCTGATTTTTCTTGCGTGCAAATCAGCCGTCTGTTATAATTGAATCAGAGCGCAAAATGAAGATTTCAGGAGGATGCAAAGGATGAAGCGTACTGTTTTTTGGAAGCGAATGACCGCGCTGGCGCTGGCGGCGATCCTGCTGCTGGGCCTGCTGCCCGCCGCTGCATTCGGCGCAGAGCCGTCGGATGAACCGGTGCAGACCAAGTATGTCTATGAGGAGACAGACGGCGTCTGCCGCGCAGTCCGCGAGGAAGACGCCCTGCCGGAAAAGCCCGCCGCCCAGTCCGCGGGCGCCTCCGCCCAATCCAGCGGAAAGCTTGCCACTCCGACGAACCTGCGCTGGGAAACGGCGTATAAGGAGTATATGGAGGAGCACGACGGGCTCAGTTATTTTGAAAAGGTTTATCCTGGCTGCATCAGCTGGGACGACTCGAAAAATTCTGTAGAGGATTATTGCATTGTCTTTTATGATGCTTCTGGAAACGAGGTCTGTCGTTCATATTGGGTAAAAGATCCGGAGATGGATTCCTACCATGCGGATGACTTTCTAACTCACATTGAAGTCAGCGGAACATACCGTTTCTCTGTTCAGGCAATCGATAAGGACGATCCGAGCCGAAACAGTGAAATCGCGTATTCCGACTGGTGGCCCTATTACCGTCCCAATCAGACACTGGATGTGCCGGTCGGCCTGTATGCCGACGGAACAACGCTGCATTGGCCTGCCGTTGCCAGAGCGGGCGGATATTATGTCCAAAAAGGATACTCCGAAACAGCGGACGATGATATATTCTGGTATGGTGCGACGTGGTGGCGCCGCAGCAATGATACAGAGTATGATATTACTAGAGGCGAACACAATAGAGACATCCTGACGACTGCTGGATACTATTTCTATCACGTCCGCACGCTCAGCAACGACATCACAAAATATAATAACAGCGGCTACGGAGAACTGTACCGGGTCTACAGTGACGGAAAAGGGAATTTGTCGAAAGCCGAAAACAAGACCTATACCGTCAACTTTGAAGACCCGGATCGCGGAATCTGTCTCAAAAGCACATCCGGCCTGCTGTCCGGCAGCCTTATTCCGCAGCCGGATGTGCCAAAACGCACGGGATACCGTTTCGTCGGCTGGTATCCAAACCGCAGCCGTTCCGGAAACGCATGGAATTTCCGAACCAATGTCATTACAGGAAACCTAACGTTGTATGCAAAATGGGAACTGATCGGCTTTTCACAACCGAATGACGTGCTCCCATTTATGAATGATGGAACATATTTCTGTTCAGCAAACTACTATAGCCTGACAGGAAAAGAGCAAGACAAATTTACATACGAAATAACGGATAAAGACTTTTCTCGGCTGCTGAAAAATCTCCCCTGGTATGATCTTATTGGTCGTATCCAAGTGCGCAACAGCAAAGGCAGTGTCTGGGGTGGCTCCTGCTTCGGTATGTCCAGCGTCGCAGTGCTTGTTTATGGCGGTATAATAAATCCATCAAATTACGGCTGCAACGGAATCGATGGAATGAATATCACAATGAATCAAAAAGGTTCAAAAGACGTTGGTCAAGTTGAAAGTCTGGTCAATTATTATCATCTGATGCAGGTTATCGGCAAAATCGCAAACGCGCGGGGAAGCTTTTCTCCATGGGATGAAAGCAAAAACCTAAAAAATCTGATAGACACCATGCGGGCAGCAGATGGTTCACCGGTTGTAATTGGCCTGAAATTTCCGGGAGGCGGGCATGCAGTTGTTGGATATGACCTGCAGTATGATGCAACTCTGCAAAAATACACGATTCAAATTTATGACTGCTCCCAGTCTAAGTATCGTGCATATCCGCTGAGCATTTATAAGGATGGTGAAACTTATATCAAGGCCTGCCCAGAATGGCAAGCCGCATGGAGCAATGCCGGTGAAATTTTCATTAAGTACACCCTGACCGCCAATACTTTCCTGCAAATGCCCTACCTGAAGCACTCCGCGCAGGAAGCTGGGGCGGAAACTCCTGCTGATTACCGTCTGACGACCAGTTTCGATTCGTTTACCGTTTCCAACGGCACAAACACAACCACCGTGACAGGCGGCGAGATCGTTGGGGAGGATGCGCTCGGTCTGACTGTGCTCGGCGGTGAGGGGGAACCGGGCTTTGCCCTGTCCTTCGTGACGCTGCTGCCCGCACTGGAGACCGGCGCGTATACCATCACGCCGTCCGGCGGAGCGGGTGAGGAATACACGCTCGACCTTCTATATGACGATGATGCAAACGGCTTCTTCCATTCGCTCACGTCTGCCGCTCCGGCTTCCGTCACGCTGAGCAGCACCGGAACGCTGACGACAAAGACCGACGCCTCCGCTGCGCAGACGCTGACCTCCGCGTATAACGGCAGCCAGATCGCAGCCGACGGCGTGACCGTCTCGGGCGAAACGACGGGCTTTACCGCCAGACTGGAAAACGGCGCAGTCAGCGTGACCTCCCAGCAGGAGACGCAGGCCGAACTGACGCTCTCGTCCGGACTCAAGGAGCAGACGCAGACGCTGCCGCTTGGCAGCAGCGCCGTTACGCTGCAGGCAGATGCGTCTGACAAAACCTGCGAGATCACGCGCGGCAGCGAAACGCTTGCCAGCGTGAGCCTTGGGTATGCAGTTGTCTTCGACGCCAGAGGCGGCAGCCAGACGCCGACGCAGTTCGTGCAGTCCGGCCAGACCGCAGTTGTTCCGGACGAGCCGGAATATAACGGCTATCTCTTCCACGGCTGGTTTGCCGACGAAGCCTGCACCGAACCGTGGAGTTTTGACACGGCGGTCACAGAAGACCAAATTCTGTACGCAGACTGGCGGCCCAATCCGGCCATGTGGAAAACGGTCGTTTTCCGCGTAAACGGTGTGGACGACCAGCTGATACTGGTGCAAACCGGCGATACATTGACTGCAGCGGATATTCCGGCTGCGGACCTGTACGCAGGCGCAAAAATCGTCTGGGATCAGGAGGAACTGGCCCAGCTTCTGGACACCCCGATCTGGAAAGACCACGTTATCCCCGGTGATGCGGTCCCGCTGGCCGGGCAGTCGGTACTGACGCTGAACGCCGCAAAAAGTGCGGACGGCGTAACAGCGACAGTCAAAAACGACGCAGCAATCAACTTCCAGCTTACTCTGTATGCCGTTGCCTACGATGCAGACGGGCGGATGCTTGACTGCCAAGCTGTCCCGTTCACGGCAGAAGCAGGCGAAAGCACAACTGTCACAGCTGCGCTCTTTGCCGACGCGGCAGTCGTCCGCTGCTATCTGATAGACAGTCGCTTCATCCCGGTCTGCCCGCGTGTGGAGTTAAACTGAACCGCTCCTGGCAGTCTGTATAATCGCTGGGGATAAAAGAACCGCCCCGCCGGCTATGCCGGCGGGGCGGTTGCGTGTTAAAGAAGCATTACAGGTCGCAGTTGCCGACGGTGCGCGGGAACGGAAGCACGTCGCGGATGTTGGAGATGCCGGTCAGATACATGACGCAGCGCTCAAAACCGAGGCCGAAGCCCGCGTGGCGGGTCGAGCCGTATTTGCGAAGGTCGAGATAGAACTGATAGTCCTTCTCCTTCAGGCCGCACTCGTGCATGCGCTGCACAAGCGTGTCATAGTTGTCCTCACGCTGGCTGCCGCCGATGATCTCGCCGATGCCGGGCACAAGGCAGTCCATGGCCGCGACAGTCTTGCCGTCGGGATTCAGCTTCATGTAGAACGCCTTGATCTCCTTCGGATAATCCGTGACGAAGACCGGGCGCTTAAAGATCTGCTCGGTCAGATAGCGCTCATGCTCGGTCTGCAAATCGCAGCCCCAAAAGACCTTGTAGTCGAACTTGTCATTGTGCGCTTCGAGCAGCTTGACAGCCTCGGTATACGTCACATGGCCGAAATCGGAGGTCATGACGTGGTGCAGGCGGTCGATGAGGCCCTTATCGACAAACTGGTTGAAGAACGCCATCTCCTCCGGTGCATGCTCGAGCACATAGGCGATGATGAACTTGATCATATCCTCGGCAAGCTTCATGTCGTCGGAGAGGTCGGCAAACGCGATCTCCGGCTCGATCATCCAGAACTCTGCTGCGTGGCGGGTGGTGTTGGAGTTTTCGGCGCGGAAGGTCGGACCGAAGGTATAGATATTGCGGAACGCCTGTGCAAACGTCTCGCCGTTGAGCTGGCCGGAGACGGTCAGGTTCGTCTCCTTGCCGAAGAAGTCCTTGCTGTAGTCGATCTTGCCGTCCTCCGTGCGCGGCAGGTTATCGAGGTCAAGCGTCGTGACCTGGAACATTTCGCCTGCGCCCTCGCAGTCGGAGCCGGTGATGAGCGGGGTATGGACATAGACGAAATCGCGCTCCTGGAAGAATTTGTGGATGGCGTAGGCGATCAAACTGCGGACGCGGAACACGGCCTGGAACGTGTTCGTGCGCGGACGCAGATGCGTCACGGTACGCAGATACTCCATCGAATGGCGTTTGGGCTGGATGGGATAATCCGGCGTGGACGGGCCTTCGACAAAGATCTCGCTGGCCTGCAGTTCAAACGGCTGCTTCGCGTCCGGCGTCAGGACGAGCGTACCGGTGACAATCACGGCTGCGCCGATGTTCAGCTTGGAAATTTCGGTGAAATTTGCAAGTTCGGAGCCGTAGACGACCTGCACCTGCGAGAAAAATGTGCCGTCGGACAGGTTGATGAAGCCGAAGTTCTTACTGGCACGCAGATTGCGCACCCAGCCGCCGACCTTGATCTGTTTGCCGGCATAAGCGTCAGTCTCTTTAAAAAGGGAACGGACAGAAATAAGCTGTTCCATAGTGATCGATCCTCTCTTGTATTTATAATGTTGTGTAATTTACAGAAGCAGAATACCTGCGTCGCGGCAGGCATCCGTTGTAGCCTTGTCCCAGATGCTCGACTGCACCTCGCCAATATGGCAGGCGCCGATCATAAGCATGCACAGACGGCTCTGGCCGATGCCGCCGCCCATGGTCAGCGGCAGTTCCCCGCTTAAAAGCATTTTGTGGAACGGCAGGCTCCGCCGGTCGTCGCACCCGGCAAGCGTCAGCTGCCGGTCAAGCGATTTCTCGTCCACGCGGATGCCCATCGAGGAAATTTCAAACGCGCACTGCAGCACCGGGTTCCACATCAGGATATCGCCGTTGAGATCCCAGTCGTCATAGTCGGGCGCGCGGCCGTCATGCGGCTTGCCGGATTTTAACTTGCCGCCGATCTGCATGAGAAAGACCGTGTGGTGCTGGCGCAAAATTTCGTTCTCGCGCTCCTTGGGGGTCTTGTCCGGGTACATATCCTCCAATTCCTGCGTGGTGATGAAGAACACCTCGCGGTCAAGTTTTGTGTGCAGGCTCGGGAACGCAACGCCCAGCGCGTCGTTCGTCTCGCAGACGGCGCCGACAATATCGCGCACGGTGCGTTTTAAATAGTCCGTGTTCCGATCCTCGCGGGCAATGACCTTTTCCCAGTCCCACTGATCGACGTAGACGGAATGGAGGTTGTCTACCTCTTCGTCGCGGCGGATGGCATTCATATCGGTAAACAGGCCCTTGCCGACGTTGAACTGGTAGCGCTTCAGCGCCAGCCGCTTCCACTTCGCAAGCGAATGGACGACCTGCGCCTCGGCGTGCACATCGGGAATGTCAAAACTGACAGGCCGCTCGTAGCCGTTTAAGTTGTCGTTCAGGCCGGAGGCCTCCTCTACGAACAGCGGCGCGGACACGCGGCGCAGATTGAGCGCGTTGGACAGATTCGTCTGGAAATTGCTCTTGATGAATTCGATCGCGCGCTGCAGTTCGTAGACGGACAAGGGGGCGCGGTAGCCCTCTGGGATGAAGACCTTGCTCATGGGGAAGCCTCGCTTTCATATAGCGTTCAAAAATTTACAAAGTATTATACACCAAATTCCGCCTTCATGCAAGTACAGTGCGGAAATATGCAAACTTTTTACCAAAACAGAAGCCTGCGCAAAAATGCAAAAAAAGATTGACAAATCAAGGGGGTATCGGCTATAATACTTATCGTATGCTCCATAGGAGCAGCTAAATTTTTTTGACTCGCTGCGGCGGAGGCTGTACCGGCGTCCGCTGTTGAGCATATTTTTACAGGAGGTGTAGATTCCATGGCAACTGTTCGTACCTATCAGCCCAGAAAGCGTCACAGATCCAAGGTGCATGGCTTCAGAAAGAGAATGGCTACCGCCAACGGCCGCAAGGTCCTCGCCCGTCGCCGCGCCAAGGGCAGAGCAAAGCTCTCTGCGTAATCTGACGCGCCTACACCGCAGCACACATACATTCGGGGTGAATGGAAGCAGTTCTGTTCGCCCCATCTGTTTATGTAACGAAATCAGCACAGTTACCCGAAGGTGGGCGTTTATGCAGTTTTCTTCCTCGTTGAAGTTCAATCATATCTTCCGCCGCCTCTACCGCAAAGGGCAGAGTGCGGCCAACGGCTATCTCGTGCTCTACTGCCGGAAAAACGGCTCGCAGGCGAACCGCATCGGTCTGACCGTCAGCGCAAAGCTGGCTCATGCCGTGCAGCGCAACCGCCTGCGCCGTCAGCTGCGTGAAATTTACCGGCTGCACGAGGCTTCGTTTGTCCCTGGATATGATCTTGTCGTCGTCGCACGGTCACGCGCCATCGGCGCGGATTACGCGGTGCTGGAGCACGCCTATCTTTCGCTTGCCGCAAGGCTCGGTCTGCTGACGGAGAACACGCTGTGAAGCGCGTGCTCCTGCTTCTCATCCGCCTGTATCAGAAGCATATCTCCCCGGGCCTTCCGCGCCGGTGCCGGTTTTCACCGACCTGTTCGCAGTATGCGCTCGAGGCGATTACAAAATACGGGGCGCTCAAGGGCGGCTGGCTGGCGCTGAAGCGGCTGCTGCGGTGCAATCCCTTTTATAAGGGAGACTATTTTGACCCGGTGCCGTAGGGCAGCGTGGTTTTTTCCCGTTGTCTGAACGCGTATCCCCATCACACTTGGAGGAAAACAATGAAGAAAAAAGTCCTGATCTGGGTCCTTGCCGCCGTGCTCGTGCTGTCCATGGCCGGCTGTGCCGCCGGTGCGGTCAGCACGAACGATAAATATGTGGACATGGAGCCCACCGCTGCGGCCGAGGCTGCCGCTGCCGAGACGAAAGACACAACCGGCCTGTCCGATATCATCCGTGTCCCGTTCGGCTATCTGCTCGACTGGCTGTATACCTTCACCAACAACTACGGTCTGGCGCTGATTCTGTTCTCTCTGATCGTCAAGCTGGTGCTGTTGCCGATGTCGGTCAAGAGCAAGAAGAGCATGCTCAAAATGTCCCGCCTGTCGCCGCAGGTCAAGGCCCTTGAGGCCAAATACGGCGACGATAAGCAGAAATACCAGCTGGCTGTCCAGCAGATGTACAAGGAAGAGGGCGTATCCATGGGCGGCGGCTGCCTGTGGTCGTTCATTCCGCTGATCATTCTGCTTCCGCTTTACTACGTCATCCGTGAGCCTATCACCTACATGATGCACAACTCCCGCTCCATTTCGGAGGCCATCGTCGCCTTCATTCAGGCCAGCGGTGAGAATCTCGGCAAAAACAGCTACTACGCTCAGCTTGCCGCCGCCGGTCATATCGGCGATTATATGGAAGAACTCAAGTCCCTGGCCGTTACGGCGAACGCCAATCTGCAGGCCATGAACTTCCAGTTCCTCGGCATCGACCTGGCCGGTATTCCCTCGTTCCGCTTCTGGGACTGCGAAGGCTGGAGCGAGATCGGCCTGTTCCTGATCCCGGTCGTTTCCGCCGGTCTGCAGGCTGCGTCCATGTGGATCAGCCAGAAGATGAACAACCAGGTCGCCACGAACGCCGACGGTGAGCAGGACGCGGACGCCGCCAAGGCCGCCAATCAGACCAACGCGACCATGATGCTCATGATGCCGCTCATGTCCCTCTGGATCGGCTTCTCCATGCCCGCCGCGATCTCCATCTACTGGATCGCGCAGGCCGTGTTCGGCGCTGTGCAGGATTATTTCCTGACGAAGCACTACCGCAAGGTCTATGACGAGGAGGACGCCGTCAAGCAGGAGATCGCCGCCAAGCGCCGCGCCGAAGAGGCCGAAAAAGAGCGTCAGCGCGCGCTGCGCCGCGAGCAGAACCCCGACGGCATCACCGACAACGTCAGCAAAAAGAAGATTCGTCAGCAGGAAAAGGAAGCCGCTGAAAAGGCGGCCAGAGCATACGAGGCCAAGAAGAACCCTGTGCAGGAATCCGAGGAGAAGAAGCCGCTTTCCGGCGACCCGGAGCGCCCGTACAGCCGCGGCCGTGCCTACGATCCTGCTCACTACGGCAGAAAGCGTTCTGCCGGCTCTGACGCAGAACAGACAGAGGAGTAATTATGGAGAAATTTATTACCGCAACCGGCAAAACGATCGACCTGGCCATTGCAGCGGCTCTGGAAGAACTGCATATGGATCGTGACAGCGTTTCTGTCGAAGTTCTGGAAAACCCGAGATCCGGTTTCCTTGGCATCGGCGCACAGCCCGCGCGCGTCAAGGTCACCTATGAAGCACCCGATGAAGCGCCCAAGCCCGCCCTGTCTTCCGCGTCGCGCAGCAAGCCGAAAAAGCCTGCTGAGTCCAAGCCCGCGGACAGTGCGAAGGTGATCGCGCCCGCCGCTCCAAAGGTCATCGCACCGGCTGCGCCCGAAGCGCCCCGTCCGCAGGATACGCGCGCTTCCGCACCCAAGGCTCCGCAGCAGCCGCGTCAGGAACGCGCACCGAAGCAGCAGCGCGGCCCGAAGCCCGAACGCCGCGACCAGAAGCCGCGCCAGCCGCAGCAGCCCGAAAAGCCCGCTGTCCCGGCAGAACCGAAGGTCTACGCGCCCGCAGAGCCCGGCTCCACGGAAGAGCGCATTGAAACCTTCATCAAGGGCCTCCTCGAGCACATGGGCTCCGACGCCGTGCCGCACGCCGTCAAGACGGCGGACGAGACGTATCTGGTTGATCTCGTGGGTGAAAACCTTGGCATCCTCATTGGCCGCCGCGGCGAGACGCTCGACGCAATCCAGCATCTGACCAACTATGCCGTCAACCGCGGCCAGAACAAGCGTGTGCGCATCAATGTCGATGCCGAAAGCTACCGCCTCAAGCGCGAGCAGGCATTGCAGCGCCTTGCGCAGAAGGTTGCGGGCAAGGTCACGCGCTACCGCCGCAACATCACGCTCGAACCGATGAACGCTTATGAGCGCCATGTGATCCATGCCGCGCTGCAGGATCATCCTGACGTAACGACCTTCTCCACCGGCACTGAGCCCAACCGCCGTATTGTCGTGGCCTACAGCCGCTACAAATCGGCAGAGGCCGCCGTTAAGAAGGACTTCCCGGAGACGGAAGAGGAATAAGCAGGACTCAGCCAAACACCCCTGCCGCTGCGACAGCGGCGGGGGTGTTTTCGTGTGCGCATCGAACAAAATATACGGGAAAAAATGTTTTTCCGGTTTTGCTTGCTTTTTATGACGGAATCCGCTATGATGGGGAAACAGGAACTTCCAGAGACTGTTTATTCCCCGAAAACTGCATATGCTACAAGCAGGGAGGATCGCGCTATGACGCTTTCGTCTGAACAATTTCACACGCTCTACGACGGAGCAGCCCAGCCGGTCGTCCTTGTGCAAGACGGCGCCGTCGCGGAATGCAACTGCCACGCGCAGGAGTTTTTTACCGCCGGGACGGCGCTCTGCGCCTATCTGCCGCAGGACACTGCGCTGCCGGAAACGCTGTATACGCGTCCGGCCATATTGCCGGTACTGGCAGGTGGCATCTGTGTCAGCGCCAACACGCAGCCGCTGGACGGTGCGCTGCTCCTGTTCCTGCCGCCGCGGGACACACGCGACGAACTCGCCGCATTCAGCCGCGCCGCGCAGTCAATCTCCGCACCGCTGACAACGCTGCTGTCCGTATCGGAAACGCTTTTCCCGCTTCTTTCCGAGGCCGAGGACCCTGCGATGCAGCAAAACCTGGCCGTGTTCAACCGCGCCTGCTACCAGCTGCTGCGCGCATCGGAAAATTTGACTGATCTGAGTTTTATCCAGCGCGGTCGGCTGCCGCTGTCGCTGGAAAAGACTGATCTGGTTGATTTTCTGGAGGAACTGTCTCAGCACGCAGATAATCTGTGCTGGCAGGCAGGCCGAACGCTGGAGGTTGATCTGCCGCAGGCGCCTATTTTCGTCTGGATTGACCGCAGACAGATGCGCCGGGCACTGCTGGCGTTGCTGTCCAACGCAATCAAATTTACCGCGCCGGACGGCGTTTTGCGTCTGTCGCTTACACGGCTCGGCAGACGTTCCATGATCCGGCTGTCTGACAATGGCGAGGGCATGGACACGGATGTCCTGACCAGCGCATTCTGCCGCTACGCAAGACCAGAAGTGCCGGAGGATCCGCGCCTCGGCGCTGGCTTCAGTCTGCCAGTCGTGCAGGCGATCGTGCAGGCGCACGGCGGCTCGGTTATGCTGCAGTCGCAGAAGGGCAGCGGCACAGATGCGCTGCTCACGCTGCCGGTCGGCGACCCAGCAGACTGGACGCTGCTCAAATCTCCGCGCGTGTCCGTTGACCGCAGCGGCGGCTTCATCCCGGAACTGGTAGAACTCTCCGATGTTCTGCCGCCAGAGGTATTCAACGTGCGGAACTTTCTGTGAATAATCATAACCACCGGCCGCGCCGGTGGTTTGCACAGGCCCCCTTGGGGCCTATTACCAGCCGAACCTATAGGTTCATCGAATCTTCTTTCTACTGCATGATGCGCCCTACTGCTATTGAAATGGCGGCTTGGCGCATTTTGCTTTTCGTTTCTCCCTGGTTATCCGTCTTTTTGAATCAGACCTTATCGCCCGCTTTCCAGACTTGTTCCTCGCTTCGCTCGGATATTTTTTCTGGGCATAGCTAAAGCTTTTTGGAACCACCGGCATTGCCGGTGGTTTTCTTTATACAAAAAGCAGCGGGCTGCCCTCGGCAGCCCGCTTTTGCACGAAAAACACACAGAATCTCTGTAGGTGCAGATGTCTCTGTCCATCCGCTTGGACGCCGCAAATTTGCGGAGAACTTTCAGATATACAAAGTTATCCCTTACCGCGCCCCGTGCGGTAAGGGATGGAAGCATTTGTTTCAGCAAATGGCGGAAGCGTCCGGCTGCGGCGTTTAACGCGCTTCGCTCAAAGCCGGAACAGCCTCTTGGCATTTTCTTCCGTTGCAGCAGCTGCTTCTTCTGCGGAGATTCCTCGAATCTCCGCGATTTTTTTTGCCACGAACGGCACGAGGCTTGGGTCGTTGCGGCGGCCCCTGAATGGCTCCGGTGCCATATAGGGGCAGTCTGTTTCGATCAGGATACGATCCAGCGGAATTTTTTCCGCGACCTCGACTGCCTTGCGCGCGTTTTTGAACGTCACCACGCCTGTAAAGCCGATGTACCAGCCGCGTCTAATCAGTTCCTTCGCCATCTCATAGCTGCCAGAAAAGCAGTGGAACACGCCGGTCACGTCCGGGAAGTCGCTGATGATGCGAAGTCCGTCCTCGTGCGCCTCGCGTTCGTGGATTACAACAGGAAGAGAAAGTTTCTGTGCAAGTTCCATCTGCATACGGAAGGCTCTTTGCTGCACATCCCGCGGAGGGTCTTCGTAATGATAATCCAGACCGATCTCGCCGATGGCTTTCACGCGCGGGTCTTCGCACAGCGCGCGGTATTCTTCAATTCGCGCTTCATCTACCTGTGCCGCGTCGTCCGGATGACTGCCGACGGCAGCCCAGATCCAATCGTACCGGTCGGCCAACTCGACCGCATGATAAGACGACGGGCCGTCGAAGCCGATCTCCATCATGCCGCTGACGCCGGCGGTGCGCATGTTCTCCACAATGTGCACAAAGTCCTGTGCAAAACAGTCCTCGCCCAGATGGGCGTGAGAATCAAAATACATGGCTTACTCCTTATTCTGCTCCAGCCAGATCAGCAGCACCGCGATGTCTGCGGGCGACACGCCCGAAATGCGGCTGGCCTGTCCGACGGACAGAGGACGGATCTCGCTCAGCTTCTGGCGCGCTTCAACGCGCAGGCCCTGAATGGACAGATAATCGATCGAATCCGGCAGGAGTCTGCCCTCCTCGCGGGCGAATTCCTCAACCTGCTTCTGTTGGCGGGCGATATAGCCCGCGTATTTCATGCGGATCTCGACAGCCTCCCGGATAACAGGCGGCAGATCGGGCCGCTCCGGGTCGAAGGGGGCCAGATCATCATAACTCAGCTGCGGTCTGCGCACCAGATCGGCAAGCCGCGCCGAACCTTCGACCGGTGCGGTGTCATGCGCGCGGAGCATCTCGTTCAGCGCCTCGCTTTCGGCCACACCCGTGGCTTCCAGCCGTTTGATTTCCTGCGCGACCGTGCGGTATTTTTCCTGCACGGCAGCATATTGCGCGTCCGACACAAGGCCGATGCGGTGCCCGATGGGCATCAAGCGTTCGTCGGCGTTGTCCTGCCGGTGCAGGAGCCGGTACTCTGAGCGCGAGGTCATGATGCGGTAGGGCTCGTTCGTGCCCTTCGTGACCAGATCGTCGATGAGCGTGCCGATATAGCCGTCGGAGCGCTTTAAGACCATCGGCTCTTCGCCTTTTATCTTGAGCGCCGCGTTCACGCCCGCAACAAAGCCCTGTACAGCGGCCTCTTCGTAGCCGGAAGAGCCGTTGAATTGACCCGCGCCGTAAAGGCCGGGGATCTTTTTGCTTTCGAGCGTCGGCAGAAGCTCGGTCGGGTCGATACAGGCGTATTCGATGGCGTAGGCCGGGCGCATCATCTCCGCGTGCTCCAGACCCTTGATGGAGTGGAGCATGTCCAGCTGCACGTCCTCGGGAAGAGAGGACGAAAGGCCCTGAATATATAATTCATCCGTGTATAACCCGCATGGCTCAATAAACAGCTGGTGCCTGGACTTGTCCGGAAAGCGATCAATCTTCGTCTCGATGGACGGGCAATAGCGCGGGCCGACGGATTCAATCATGCCGTTGAACAGCGGCGAACGGTCGTGATTGGCCTTGATGATCTCATGCGTTTTCTCGTTTGTATAGGTCAGATAACAGACCGCCTTGTTTTCCGGCGGTGTTTCGGTCGAAAACGAGAAGGGAACAGGGTGCTCATCGCCGGGCTGCAATTCCATCTGCGACACATCAACCGAGCGGCGGTTCACGCGCGGCGGCGTGCCGGTCTTGAACCGGCGCATCCGAAGGCCGAACGCAGCCAGCTGCTCCGCAAGGCCGATACCGGCCTGCATGCCATCCGGGCCGGAGGAATAAGCACAGTCGCCGGTGATGACACGCGCGTCCAGATAGGTTCCGGAAGCGATCACGCAGGCTTTGACGGAATAGACAGCGCCGAGACGTGTGACGACAGCGGATACATGGCCGTTCGTCAGGCGAAGTTCCGTGACCATGGCTTGCTTGAGATCAAGATGCGGCTGCTGTTCGAGCGTCCGCTTCATATCCTCCTGATAGCGCCGCCGGTCGGCCTGCGCGCGGAGGGAGTGGACGGCGGGGCCCTTGCCGAGATTCAGCATGCGGTACTGGATGCACGAGCGGTCGGCGGCCTTTGCCATTTCTCCGCCCAGCGCGTCAAGTTCCCGCACCAGATGCCCCTTGCCCGTGCCGCCGATGGCGGGGTTGCAGGGCATGTTGCCGACGGCGTCAAGATTGATCGTAAACACGACTGTCTCCAGTCCCATCCGCGCACAGGCCAGCCCTGCCTCAATGCCGGCGTGTCCCGCGCCGATCACGGCAACGTCGTAAATTCCAGCGTCAAATTCCATCCTGATCCCTCCAATACGGGTGCTATTTTATCAGTAAATATACCCGATTGCAAGAAGTGCGGCCGCACGCGGAAAAAAATTCCGCCGCGACAGCGTTCGGCAGACTTTTCCCTCTGCGGGTGCTATTTTATAGATACAGCTTATCCAATGCGAGCGCACTTCATATCCCAGACCGCGGCACGCGCCGCAGTCAAATCCCACAACCCCAACTTCCCCCGGCCAGAATCCTGGCCGGGGGCCTTTTTTCGCTGCGGGAGCCTCAAAGTTCGGCGTGCTGCAATGGCTTTTCCATCCGTGCCAGATCCTCCAGCGTGTAGCTGCCGAGGTATGCGGCAATCGTCCGGTCGAGCCCCTGCCACAGCGGAAGCGTCCGGCAGTTTTCCGCGTTTTCACACTGCTGCCCACTCTCCAGACAGGTGACCGGGGCCAGCGTGCCTTCGGTCAGAGACAAAATCTCAAACGCAGTATAGTCCTTCGCAGGCCTTGACAGGCGATAGCCGCCGCCTTTGCCGCGCACGGCGTCGAGCAGCCGGGCCTTGCTCAGCACGGCCAGAATACTTTCAAGATATTTTTCCGAGATACCCTGCCGCGCAGCGATCGTCTGCAGGGGGATATAGCCCTCGTCCGCATGCTCGGCCAGATCGATCATCACGCGCAGCGCATAGCGGCCCTTGCTGGAAATCATCATAGTGGATCACTCCTTTTAACCTACTATACTACAGGGTAAAAGGTTTATCAAGTCAGAACCTGCAATTTACAAGCAATTCTTTTTATGCTATACTGATTAAAGTATCGATTTGGAGAGAATATGACATGACGAAGGATCTGACCCGGGGAACACCATGGAAGCTGATTTTACAGTTTGCGCTGCCCATCATGGCAGGAAATCTGCTGCAGCAGCTTTATAATACTGCCGACACCATTATCGTCGGCAATTTCAACGGCCAGCAGGCGCTTTCCGCCGTCGGAGCCTGCGCGTCGCTGACGCTCTTGTTCACGGCGCTTGCCATCGGCTTTTCCGTCGGAGCGGGCGTTTTGATCTCGCAGTATTTCGGCGCCGCGCGCGAACAGGAACTGCGGCAGTATGCTGCAACATCTATTGTGCTGATGCTGGCAATGGGGCTTCTCATGTCGCTGACCGGCGTCGTGAGCGCGAGATTCCTGCTGGAGCGCGCGTTGGGAACGCCGGAGGCGCTGCTGCCGCTGACGCTTCTGTATTTCCGCATCTACGCGGCGGGACTGGTGTTCCAGTTCGGGTATAACATCGCGGCGGCTCTCCTGCGGGCGCTGGGTGACAGCAAGGCGACGCTGTACTTCCTGCTTGTTTCGTCTATTCTAAACGTTGCGCTCGACCTTGCGTTCGTTGCTGGGCTTGGGATGGGCGTGACGGGCGCGGCTATCGCCACCGTCATTTCGCAGATCGCCTCCTGCGTCATCGGCTTTGCGTATATGCACCGGAAATACACGCTTCTGCGCTTCTCGCTCCGCGAACTGCGGCTGGATGTCAAAACGGCGGGCCGTATTTTGCATGTCGGTGCGCCGATGGCCATTCAGCAGTCCATTGTCTCCTGCGGGTTCCTGTTTTTACAGCGGCTGGTCAATCTTTACGGTGAGAGCATGATCGCGTCCTATACCGTCGCAAGCCGAATGGAAAACATTCTGCTGATCCCGATTCTCGGTGTGCAGAACACCATGGCAACCTTTGCGGGCCAGAATATGGGCGCGCAGCGCCCGGATCGCGTGGCCAAGGGACTGGGGCAGGGCGTGCTCGTGTCGCTTTCCATGACGCTTGTGCTCTGCCTGTGCCAGATTCTCGGCATTTCCCTCATCATCCGCGCATTCCAGCTGGATGAGGCTGCGGCGGCCATCTGCCGTCTGCATTTGTTCAGTTCAGCCGTCGCAATCCCCATTTTTGCAGTCTATTTTCCTGCCAACGGTATGTGCCAGGGCGTGGGCGAGGGTTTTTACGCGACGTTTTTTGCGCTGCTGGCACTGGGCCTGCGCGTGATTTTTGCCTATGCGCTGCATAACACAGCCCTGTTCGGCTATACCTCCATCTGGTGGAGCCAGGCTATGGCGTGGACGGTGACGCTCATTGTTTGCTACGCGCATTTCTTCCGCGGCAAGTGGAAAACCAAATCTCTGATCTCCTGAGGAGGAACCGATATGCAGCACCGCTTTTTTGCGCTCATCTCCCGCATGCGCTATATTGGCCGCTGGGGCCTTATGCGCAACACGTTCGAGGAAAACATTCAGGAGCACAGCCATATGGTCGCCGTGCTGGCGCACGGACTGGCGGTGATCCAGCGCGACATCCTCGGCCAGCCTGCCGACCCAGACCGCTGCGCGTCTGCCGCGCTGTTCCACGACGCATCGGAAATTCTGACAGGCGATCTGCCCACGCCGATCAAGTATTATAACCCGGAGATCAAAAAGGCCTACAAGCAGATTGAGGCCGTCAGCTGCGAAAAGCTTCTGGCACTGCTGCCGCCGGAGGTGCAGGAGAGTTACCGTCCGCTGCTGTTTGAATCTGACCCGGAGGTCGCCCGCATCGTCAAGGCGGCGGACAAGCTTTCGGCGTATATCAAATGCGTCGAGGAACTGAAGGCCGGGAACTCGGAATTTGAGGCTGCGGAGAAGCAGACGCGGCAGGCGCTTGTCGAGATGCAGCTGCCGTGTCTGAATTACTTCATGGCACACTTTCTGGACAGCTTCCGTCTGACACTCGACGAGCTGGAGTGAATTTGGTGGATTTGTCAAATTTATTATTCGATATTGCCGAAAATCGCACAAAACTCACAGTTGTAATTTCCGGACAAGGCCGTTATAATGTCCTCCAGTGAGTTTACGAAAGGAAGTGCGCGCCATGACGATCTTCAAAATGCCCGTCTGTCGATGCGCTTCCGTTTTTGTTTTTGCCGGGGAACCCGTTGTTCCGGCGTCGTATTTGTTTTTGCAGAAGGAATTGTGAAACTGGTGTTTCCAGTTTTCACAATTCTTTTTTTATGCGCAGCTGCGACCCGAACCGCCCCGCAAAAACGGCGAAGAGAAAGGAGAACACCATGGGAAAAAACAAAATTCCGGAAACCGGCATCTATGATGCCAGACAACTTGGCACGGGCAGAATGCTGCTGCTCGGCTTCCAGCACATGTTCGCCATGTTCGGCGCAACCATCCTTGTCCCCATTCTGACGGGCCTCGACGTCTCGAATACGCTTCTGTTCGCGGGCCTCGGCACGCTTCTGTTCCACCTCATCACCGGCGGCAAGGTCCCGGCCTTCCTCGGCTCGTCCTTCGCCTTCCTCGGCGGCTACGCGACCATCGCTCCCATGCTCGACGGCAACCAGCCCAACCTTGCGATGCTTCCCTACGCCTGCTTCGGCGTGGCCTGCGCAGGTCTTGTATACGTCATCCTGGCCGGCCTGTTCAAGGCCTTCGGCGCGAAGAAGGTCATGCGCTTCTTCCCGCCCATCGTCACCGGCCCCATCATCATTGCCATCGGCCTGAACCTCTCCTCCTCCGCCATCAATAACTGCACCGGCAACTGGTGGATCGCCATCGCCGCCATCCTCATCATCGTCGCCGCCAACATCTGGGGCAAGGGCATGATCAAGATCATCCCGATCCTCCTCGGCGTCATCGGCTCGTATCTGCTGGCCGTCATCTTCGACGCGGATGTCCGTGCAAACCTCGTCGCCAACGTCTCCAGCGCCAAGTGGTTCGCGCTGCCCATCAAGATGGAGCAGACCGTCTTCGGCCTGTTCGCCTCCGGCAATGTTGACACGCACATGCTTCTGACCGCTGTCATCACCATCGTCCCGCTGTCGCTTGCCACCATGGTCGAGCACATCGGCGACGTGTCCGCAATCTCCTCCACCTGCAACCGCAACTACATTGAAAATCCCGGCCTGCACCGCACGCTGATGGGCGACGGCCTTGCAACTACGCTGGCAGCCCTCTTCGGCGCGCCCGCCAACACGACCTACGGCGAAAACACCGGCGTTCTGGCCCTCAGCCGCATCTACGACCCGCGCGTGATCCGCATCGCGGCAGTCCTGGCTATGCTCTTCTCCTTCAGCCCGAAGTTCGCGGCCATCATCTCCTCCATGCCCGGCGGCACCATCGGCGGCGTCAGCCTCGTGCTCTACGGTATGATCTCTGCGGTCGGCGTCCGCAACGTCGTCGAGAACAAGGTTGACTTCACCAAGTCCCGTAATGTTCTGGTCGCAGCCCTCATTCTGGTCCTGTCCATCGGCATCAGCTACTCCTCGGCCGGTTCTCTCCATCTTGGCGCGATCAGCCTCTCGGGTCTGGCCGTCGGCTCCATCGTCGGCATCGTCCTGAACGCCATTATGCCCGGCAAGGACTATGTCTACGGCGAAGACAAGCAGGGCGACGAATCCGTCAACTTCATCGTCCAGTAAACAATACAATAAAATACCGCCGCAGTCCGGTTTCGGGCTGCGGCGGTTCGCTTTTTTCTTTATTGCTCCAGAATGGCGCTTTCGCGGATGCGCTTCGTGACCTTGGCAAGCAGGATGCTGTATTCCACGGCAGCGGCAAACGTGTCGTCGTAATACGGCTGAAGTTCTTCCATCGTCATGTGGTTTGCGCGGCAGATCTCGCTGAGCGCCTGTGCGACGTCCTCCTCGTGCGCGTGCAGATCCTCCGCCTGCGCGACGCGGCGGACGAGCGCCTTGATGCGCACGGCCTCCTCTGCGCCGGGCCGCGCGTCCTCGCGCAGCTGTTCAAGCGTGGAATTTGAGAATTTGCAGTAATCGTCCAGCGTCAGATTGTTCTGCGCCAGCTGAGCAGACATGGTATCCAGCTGCTCTTCGACGGCCTTGCTGATCTCGGCAGGGTTAGGGGTAAAGTCGTCCATGGTGTCCGCCGCCTGCCGCAGCAGCCGGTCGCGCAGTTCAAGTTCGGCGCGTTCGGCATAATAATTCTCAAGACTTTTGCGCATATTTTCGCGCATTTCCGCCATCGTTTCGCACTGTCCGACCTCTTTCGCAAAAACATCGTCCAGTGCATAGGGCGCGACAGTGCGGATCTCGTGGATATGGCAGCGGAACTCCGCATCCTTACCCGCCAGTTCCGGTGCGTGATATGCAGTCGGGAACGTGACGTGCACGGTCACATCGTCGCCGGGGTTCTTGCCCAGAAGCTGCGCTTCAAAGCCGGGAATAAACGTATTGCTGCCGAGCACAAGCGTCTGCTTTTCCGCCGTACCGCCCGCAAACTGTTTGCCGTCCGCAAAGCCTGCATAGTCGAGCACCAGTTCGTCTCCGTTCTGCGAAGGACGGTCGAAAACGGGCGTCCGACGCTGGCTCTGCTGCTGCAGCCGCACTAGCTGCCGGTTCACCTCTTCGTCCGTGACGTCCACATGCTCCAGCTTGGCCCGCAGGCCGAGATATTGAAATGCCATTTTTTATTTCTCCCTGTTTCATTTGTATCAGCGCTATCAGGCAAATCCGTAAGCACCCACCCCATTGATTGTAGGGGCCGATGTAGGCATCGGCCCCTACAAACGAATGTGCAAGCGCATACGGATTTGCCGAAGAATCACACAAAATCGAAATACCCTACTGCAAAACCTCTCCGTCTCGGCTTCGCCGAGCCACCTCCCCTTTCAGGGGAGGCCCATACGGTTGCCTTACATCCTCGCCTTGATCGCCGAGATCAGGATATCGCCCGCGACGACGCGGTCTTCGGCGGCGAAGCCGGTTTCAAAGTTGTCCGAGTACAGAACCTGACTGCTGGGCGGGAATTCTTCGTCTCCGGCGTAGACCATGATCTGCATCCGGTAGCCGCCTAAGAAATCAAACTGGAAGCCCGCGTCGCCGTGCGGGATCGCCAGCGCACCCATGGCTTCGCAGGCCGCACGAAATTTTTCGACCCGCGTGCCGAATGTGAACGCTGCCCGTGTCAAAACCCGTCCGGTGTACGGCCCGATATACATCTCGCCCCACGGCATTTCGCGGAACGTCTTATAGCCGCCGGACGGCTCCGCCGCGCGGCCTTCGAGCAGGAAGCGCAGCAAAAACGTCTGGCACGGCAGGTTCTTCAGCGCGAACGCCGCTTCGTCCTCGGACGAGATGGCATACTTGGGCCATGCAATCTGATACGCCGTGCCCAGCAGCGTCACAGGGAACCGGCCGCTTTCAAACGGGACACCGCAGCGCATGGCTGCTTCCTGCGGGTCGAGCGAGGCGAATTTTTCCTCATAATGGGCAAACGGAACTTCTTCCTTGTTGTTCTGTACCTGCATAAAAATTTACTCCTGAATGCTCGACGGGAACAGTTCCCGGCTGGTGTGCGGCAGGAAACACGCCGCGACGAATTCATCCATGTATCTCGGGTTTGTGGAAAGCTCCATATAGGTCATGTTGGACGCCAGTTCATCGACCTTATTGACTGCGCAATCCGACCGCGCCATGGCGTAGGCACCGGAGAGCGACGTGTTGCCCAGATACTCGAACAGTTCCCGGTCGATATCCGGCAGCATGCCGATGCGCACGGCGTTTTCCATGTTAATGCCCGAGCCGATGCCGCCCGCAACGTATACATGCGACAGAACGCTCACGTCCATGTCAAGACTGGAAAGCATAATATTGATGGCGGAGAAAATCGCGGCCTTCGCACGGATGAACGAGTCGATATCCACTTCCGTGATGGAAATTTCGCGGCCCGTCTCCGATTCGGCCGCAGTGGCCAGAATATAGCGGCCCATGCCGTGCTCGTCGTGCGCGACGCGCTTACCGGTGCGGACAAACTGACCCTTGGAGGAGATGATGGACGTGCGGTAAAGTTCTGCAATGACATCGATGATGCCGGAGCCGCAGATGCCGACGGGCTTCTGGCCCTCCGAGCCGACGATGCCGAGCGTAGGCTCCATTGTATCCTTGTCAATCTTCACGGATTCGACCGCACCGTCTGTTGCACGCATGCCGCAGGAGATATCGCCGCCCTCAAACGCCGGGCCTGCCGAGCAGGCGCAGGACATCATGAAATCGCGGTTGCCGAAGACCAACTCGCCGTTCGTGCCGAGGTCGATGAAGAGCGAAAATTCGTCCTTATCCCAGATAAGGCTCGTGAATGCACCTGCGGTGATATCGCCGCCAACATACGAGCCGATGTTCGGCGCCAGCAAAATTTCCGCGTCCGGGTTGGCCGGGAAGCCGAGATCCTTGGCCGTCATGCCACGCCACTGGAAAAACGTCGGGATATACGGCTCCATGCGCACGGGGTTCGCGTCCACGCCCAGAAGCAGATGGTTCATCGTCGTGTTCGACGCGATGCAGACGCGGAACACACGCGAGACGGAAATGCCCGCCGATTTACACATCGCCGCAACGAGCGGCAGCAGCGTTTCCTTTAAAATCGCGTCCTGCAGCCGCTTCGTGCCGCCGGGCTTGCCCTGCTCAACGATGCGGTTGATGACATCCGCGCCGTAGCGGATCTGGCCGTTGCCCGCAGAAGCCTTGGCCGTCAGCGTGCCGGTCTTTAAATCCATGAGCACGCCCGTGACGGTCGTGGTGCCGATATCGATGGCGCAGCCGTAAAGCGGCGCGGCTTCTTTTTCGGATACGTCCATGATGGTCAGCACGCCATCTGTCAGCGTACCGGCGATCTGCACCTTGAAATTGGCCTCGCGCAGCGTCTTGGCAAGCTTTTTGACGGTGTGATAAGTAAGTTTAACTTCTGTGCAGCCGTCGAATACGTCCTGTGCAAAGCGTGCAAGGCGCTCGGTATCCGGCATGGTGTCGTCGAGCGTCGGCTCGTCCAGCGTAAGGACCGCCTGCACAAAGTCGTTCGTGAAGTCCACGCCTGCGGCCTGCACATCCTGTTGAAGTTGATTGAAAATCGCAATCTCCTCGCCGGAGGACAGGTCTGCCGTCTTCATGCGGCTCTGATAGGCCGAGGCGATGTCAGGGACGAGCACGGTAATGTCTCCGGCTGGCTTCGTTGAGCAACTCAGACGCCAGCCCGCGGCATAGTCCTCGTCGGAGATGTGGCCGGTCTGCACGCCTGTGACCTCGCCGGAAACGAGTTTCACGCGGCACTTGCCGCACGAGCCGTTGCCGTTGCAGGGCGCGTCGATGGCGACATTGGCCGATTTTGCAGCCTCCAAAATGGTGCTGCCGGGCGCGGCGGAGAATTTGACCTCCTGTGCGCCGTTTTCAAATTGGAAGGTGATTTCGTACATGCTGTCTGCGTTCCTTTCCGTCAGAAGTGTGGAAACCGCCGCCGGCGGAATACACGAAGTATATCTCCGCCGCCCCCTGCGTGGTATTCATACTCTATACTATAAACAAATCCAGCCCCGCGGTCAAGCCCTGCACGAAAGCAAAAACTTTTTGTACAGTTTTCAGAAACTGTCAAATAATTGTGCGTCATAGACAAATACGGCGTGTTTTGCGGAGCAGAAACTATTGATTCATCCAAAGAAGTGTGGTAAGCTGGGGCTGGTAGGATTTGATGCAGCAAACTGACAGGAGGACGAAAACATGAAAAAATTCATCAACCAGGTCGAGCTTGTAGAGGATCAGATGATTCAGGGCATGGTCAAGGCGTATCCGCAGTATGTACGCAAGCTGGAGTGCGGAAACGTGGTCGTGCGGACGGAAAAGAAAGAAGGAAAGGTCGCGCTGATCTCCGGCGGCGGCTCCGGTCACGAACCGGCACACGGCGGCTACGTCGGCACGGGCATGCTGGACGCGGCAGTCGCGGGCGCAGTCTTTACCTCTCCCACGCCGGATCAGATCTATGAGGGCATCAAGGCCATCGCAACCGACAAGGGTGTTCTGATGGTCATCAAGAACTATACCGGCGACGTGATGAACTTTGAAATGGCCGGTGAAATGGCGCAGATGGACGATATCAAGGTCGCGCAGGTCGTCGTCAACGACGACGTTGCCGTCGATGGCAGTCTCTATACTGTCGGCCGCCGCGGCGTAGCGGGCACGGTTTTTGTCCACAAGATCGCAGGTGCAAAGGCAGAGCAGGGCGCGGAACTGGAAGAGGTTCAGCGCGTGGCGCAGAAGGTTGTGGACAACGTGCGTACCATGGGCGTCGCCATTCGTCCCTGCACGGTTCCGGCGGCGGGTAAGCCCGGCTTTGAACTCGGTGAGGACGAGATGGAGGTCGGCATCGGCATCCACGGCGAACCCGGCACACACAAGGAAAAGCTTCGCCCGGCAGACGAGATCGTCGATCATATTCTGGACAAAATTCTGGCCGATATCGATTACACCGGACGCGAAGTCGCTGTTATGGTCAACTCCTCCGGCGCGACGCCGCTGATGGAACTGTTTATCATCAACAACCATGTTGCCGACGTGCTGGCCGAGAAGGGTATCAAGGTCTACAAGACCTTCGTAGGCGAATATATGACGTCTCTTGAAATGGAGGGCTTCTCCGTGTCCTTGCTGCGGCTGGACGACGAAATGAAAGCGCTTCTGGATGCGCACGCGGACACCATCGCATTCAAGGCATAAACCCAAACGCAAAGGAGAACCGTTATGGTCAATCAGGAACAGGTATTGGAGATCTTACACGCCGTCGGCGAGAAGATCACGGAGGAAAAACTTTTTCTCACGGAACTCGACAACGTTATCGGCGACGGCGACCATGGCATCAATTTGGCGCGCGGCTTCGCCGAGATTGAAAAGAAGCGCCCGATGATGGAGGGCAAGGACATCGGCACGATGCTCAAAACTGCCGGCATGGCGCTTGTGTCCACGGTCGGCGGGGCTTCCGGCCCGCTGTACGGAACGGCGTTCATGCAGGCAGGCAAAGCGCTTGCCGGAAAGACGGAACTGGATGCGCAGGACCTGGTCACGATCCTGGACGCATTCGTCGCGGGCGTGCAGCTGCGCGGCAAGTCCGTGGCCGGAGAAAAGACGATGCTGGATGCCATGATTCCCGCGCGTGATGCGGTAAAAGCGGCGCTGGACGCGGGAAAGAGCGCGAAGGATGCGCTGGTGGACGGCGTGGCCGCGGCAGAGCAGGGCGTTGCGTATACCAAGACCATCATCGCCACCAAGGGCCGCGCAAGCTATCTCGGCGAGCGCAGTCTCGGCCACCAGGACCCCGGCGCGACGTCGTTCACCACGATGCTGAAGGTCGTGGCCGAACGTGTGTGAGGTGCGGCTATGGTCGGATTTGTGATCGTTTCGCACAGTCAAACGCTGGCTGACGGCGTGGTTGAACTGACAAAAATGATGGCTGACGGCGTCCCCATCCGGGCCGCCGGCGGTCTGGAGGACGGCGGTTTCGGCACAAGCTATGAAAAAATTGCAAACGCCATCGAGGAAATTTACTCAGACGACGGTGTGATCGTGCTCATGGATATGGGGTCCGCCGTCATGACGGCGGAAATGGTGCTCGAGGCCATGCCGGAGCGGAAGCTTATTCTGGCCGACTGCCCGCTGGTCGAGGGCGCAGTCGCTGCAACCGTCAGCGCCATCGCAGGCAGCAGCCTCGATGAGATCATGGACGAACTTCCCGATGTGCGGGAACTGAAAAAGCTGTCGTAATAAAAAGAAGCAGCGTGAAATACGCATCTGTTTTGTAGGGGCCGATGCCCCCATGAGCAGGTGCATTCGGACTCGCCGAGGATTTTCAATAATCCGATACCCCCTTACTGCTGGGCGGACAGAACAGCGGACTTTCATTGTTTCACAAGGAGTCTCTATATGAAAGAATTTCAATACACCATTCAGGACCCCATGGGCTTTCATGCGCGTCCCGCGGGCGCGCTTGTGCGTGCAGCAAAGGCATATGCCAGCAAAGTTACGATCTCCTGCGGGGAAAAGTCCGCGCAGCTGACGCGGCTGATGGCTGTGATGGGGCTTGGCATCAAGCAGGGCCAGACCGTCACCGTCACCATCGACGGCCCGGACGAGGACAAGGCGTTTGCGGAATTGCAGGTGCAATTCCGCGAAAACGCCTGAGGACGCGGCCATGCAGGTATTCACCGGACTTCCCATCTCACAGGGTCTTGCCGCGGGGAAAATCATCTTTCTCGGCACGCAGGAAACTGTCGTCCGGCAGGCAGGCTCCCCACAGGAGGAGCAGGCGCGCTTCGCAGCCGCACAGCAGCAGGCCATAGACGCGCTCGGCGCGCTCTATGAAAAGGCCAAAGCAGAACTTGGCGAAAAGGACGCGGAGATTTTCTCTGTCCACCAGCTTATGGCTGAGGACGAGGACTTTACCGATCTCGTTTCAGAGGCAATCGCAGACGGCGCGGAGGCGTCCGAGGCCGTCCGGCAGGCGGGAGAGCAGTGCGCAGCCATGTTTTCCGGCATGGACGACGATTATATGCGCGAACGCGCCGCCGATGTCCGTGACGTCGCTGCCCGCATCTGCCGCATGTTAAACGGCGAAGCGGAGCATAGTATTCCCGAACCCTGCCTCATTGCTGCCGAAGAACTCACGCCCAGTCAAACCGTGCAGTTTCCGCGCGGATTTGTGCGCGGCATGCTGACTGCGCGCGGCGCAGCGAACTCCCATACGGGCATTCTGGCGCGGACACTTGGCGTCCCGGCTGTTTCGCAACTGCCTGTGTCAGCTGAACTGCACGGACATACGGCAATTCTGGATGGCTTTGCGGGAACGCTGACGCTCGACCCGAACGAACAGATGCTGGCTGAAGCAACAGCGAAAATCGCTGCGCAGCAGGCGCAGCGCGAAGCGCTCCGGCAGCTTGTCTCCGCTCCAAGTGTCACGCAGGATGGACATTCCATCCGGCTCTATGCCAATATCGCGGGCACGGACGATTTGCCGCTGCTGCAGGAGAGCGGCGCGGAGGGCGTAGGCCTGCTCAGAAGCGAATTTCTGTATCTGGGCCGCAGCACCTATCCGACTGAGGACGAACTGTTTGAAAGCTACAAAACAATCGTGCAGGCCATGGATGGCCGGGAAATTATCATCCGCACGCTGGACATCGGCGCGGACAAGCAGGCCGATTATTTTGATATGCCGCCGGAGGACAATCCCGCGCTCGGCCTGCGGGCAATCCGCCTGTGCCTGACGCGGCCCATCCTGTTCCAGACGCAGCTGTGTGCCATTCTGCGTGCGTCGCGCTACGGGAACGTCGGGGTCATGTTCCCGATGGTGACAGGCCCGGATGAACTGCACCGGCTGAAGCAGGCGCTGGCGGACGCGGAGGACGTACTCATTGCACGCGGGGAGCGCTTCGGCCCGTACCGCATCGGCGTAATGATCGAGACGCCTGCGGCCGTGTTTATGAGCGGCGAACTTGCAGGCGAGGTCGATTTTTTCTCCATCGGCACGAACGATCTGACGCAGTATCTGCTGGCTATGGACCGGCAGAACCCGAATCTGGCCCCATTCTGCGACCCGCATCACCCGGCCATTCTGCGCGCGATCCGTCATACTGTCGAATGCGCGCATCAGGCGAGGTGCAGCGTCGGGATCTGCGGCGAACTTGCCGCGGATGAAGACCTGACCGAAGCGTTTTTGCGCATGGGTGTGGACGAACTCTCCGTCGCGCCGGCCCGCATTCTTCCGCTGCGGCAGAAAATCCGCAGTTTGACACTCGGATGAGTTTGCCCGCAGAAAAATCAACGCCCCACTGCTCAAATGGCAGTGGGGCGTATTTATGCACAGCGTACAGCGATCAGATCGTCGGCTGGTTGGCAGCCTCAATGATCTTGACGAACTTCTCGGGGACGAGGGAAGCGCCGCCGATGAGGCCGCCGTCGATATCGGGCTGGGCCAGCAGGTCATAGGCGTTCTTTTCGTTCATGGAGCCGCCGTAGAGGATGGAAATCGCACGGGCGACCTTTGCGCCGTAAAGCTTGCGGATGACCGCACGGATGTGCTCACAGACCTCTTCGGCCTGCTCCGGCGTTGCGGTCTTGCCAGTGCCGATGGCCCAGATGGGCTCGTAGGCGATGATCATCTTGCGGATCTTGTCCTCGCCGATAGAGGCAAGGCCGGTCTTGATCTGCATGGTGATCCATTCCTCGGTGATGCCCGCTTCGCGCTGCTCAAGGCTTTCGCCGACGCACATGATGGGGATCAGGCCGTTTTCGAGGGCTGCAAGAACCTTCGCGTTGACATCCACATTCGTCTCGCCCATGGCGCGGCGCTCGGAATGGCCGAGGATGACGTACTTGCAGCCGGCGTCGAGCAGCATGTTGGCCGCGATCTCGCCGGTGTAAGCGCCGGAAGCGTTGGCGTTGCAGTTTTCAGCGCCGATGCCGATACGCGTTTCCCGCATGGCGCGCACAGCTGCCGGAATGCAGACGGCAGGCACGCACAGCGCAACGTCGCACCAGCGGCCGCGCGGCATGATGGTCTTGAACTCGGTCATGAAGGCCTTCGTCTCGGTCGGGGTCTTGTTCATCTTCCAGTTGCCGGCGATGACAGTCTTGCGGTATTTTCTGTTCATGATGTGAAGTCTCCTATATCTAAATAAATCAAAATTACAGGTTGTCTGTTCCGTCTTGTAGGGGCCGACGATTCTGTCGGCCCGGAGAAGGGCATGTTCGCCTCAAAGCCTCCTCTTGTCATGCCCGCATGATAAGGGGAGGTGGCATTTGCAAAGCAAATGCCGGAGGGGATTTGTTTCAAGTTTCAGAGGGTTTCCGAGGCTGGCGTAGGGGCGGACGCCTCTGTCCGCCCGATGAGCAGCCGCGAATTCTTGCAGTACTCTGTAGGGGCCGATGCCCTCATCGGCCCGCCGGGAAGTTACGAATTCGCCGCAGATTTCCGTATAAACGGTGCAATCTGCCGGGTCGATGCGACGCCCGCAGGCTAGTTTCGAGGCGCAACCGCGCATCGCGCGGCTCTTAGCGCCGAAGATGGGCATCGACCCCTACAGGTAAGTGGGGAAGTGCATACGGATTCGCCCTGGATTTCCGAAAAAAGCACTGCATCCAGCGGGCGGACAGAGTCGTCCGCCCCTACATCCTTCGTTACCGACGAGAGATTTTCGTGCAGGGCAAGGCGGGCGCAGGCGTACATACTGTACGTCAAGTCCGGCCTACGCGGCCATGCGCGGAAAGATCCGGCGGCGTATTTCAGGGCTTTATTTGTCCTGCAGGCAGGCGATGCCGGGCAGTTCCAGACCCTCAAGGAATTCGAGGGATGCGCCGCCGCCGGTGGAGATGTGGGTGATCTTGTCAGCAAAGCCAAGCTGCTCGCAGGCAGCTGCGGAGTCGCCGCCGCCGACGATGGTCACAGCGTCGGAATCGGCCAGCGCCTGCGCAACGGCGATCGTGCCCTTGGCAAGCGTCGGGTTCTCGAATACGCCCATCGGCCCGTTCCAAACGACGGTCTTTGCGTTCTTGACAGCGTCGGCAAACAGCGCGCGGGTCTTCTCGCCAATGTCCAGACCTTCCTTGTCAGCCGGGATGGCGGTCACATCGACCGTCTCAACTTCGACAGGCGCATCGATGGGGTTCGGGAAATCGGCCGCAACGACAGTGTCGATCGGGAGCAGGAGCTTGACGCCCTTTTCCTCGGCCTTTTTCATCATGTCCTTGCAGTAATCGACCTTCTCTGCGTCGAACAGGCTCTTGCCGATGCCGTAGCCCTTGGCCGCGACAAACGTATAGGCCATGCCGCCGCCGATGATGAGCGTATCGACCTTCTCGAGAAGGTTATTGATCACGTTCAGCTTGTCGGAAACCTTTGCGCCGCCGAGGATGGCGACGAACGGACGCTCCGGATCGGCCAGCGCCTTGCCCATGATGGAAACTTCCTTCTGCACCAGATAGCCGCAGACGGCGGGCAGATAATCGGCAACGCCGGCTGTGGAGGCATGCGCGCGGTGCGCGGTGCCGAAGGCGTCGTTCACAAAAATGTCAGCCATGGATGCAAGCTTCTTGGAAAGTTCGGGGTCGTTCTTCGTCTCACCCTTTTCAAAACGGGTGTTCTCAAGCAGCATGACCTCGCCGTCCTTCAGAGAAGCGGCCAGAGACTGTGCGCTTTCGCCCACAACATCCTTGGCCATCTTGACCGGCTGGCCCAGAAGTTCGGACAGGCGCTCGGCAACGACCTGAAGTGAGAACGCGGGATCCGGACCGTTCTTGGGCTTGCCCATGTGGGAGCAGAGGATGACGCGGGCGCCATGCTTGACAAGATACTGGATGGTCGGCAGCGCGGCAACGATGCGCTTGTCGCTCGTGATCTTGCCGTCCTTGGTGGGGACGTTAAAGTCGCAGCGGCAGAGTACGCGTTTCCCGGCGACGTCGATATCTTCAACAGACTTTTTATTGTAGTTCATAGAGGTTCCTCCTTATTTTGATTACGGGCAGAGCCCGCTTTGTTTACGGATTCCATTCCGCCATTTTTCCTTCGGTCTTCAGATGCGGGAAATCCTGCTGCCGCAGCGCCTCAAACACGCCGATGGCAGCGGAATTGCTGAGGTTGAGACTCCGCGCCTCCGCGCGGATAGGGATGCGGACGCAGCTGTCGTAATGTGCAGCCAGAAAGTCCTCCGGCAGCCCCTTCGTTTCCTTTCCGAAAAACAGATAGGCACCGTCAGGGTAATCGGCCTCGTCATAGCGGCGGGGAGCCTTGGTCGAGAACAGGCGCATGCAGGCGGGCTGGTTTTTTGCGAAGAAATCATCCAGATCCTCATACACGCGCACATCGACCAGATGCCAGTAATCAAGCCCCGCGCGCTTCACGGCCTTGTCCGAAATATCGAAGCCCAGCGGCTTCACCAAATGCAGGACACTGCCTGTCGCGGCGCAGGTCCGCGCAATATTCCCGGTGTTGGCCGGAATTTCAGGTTCTACCAGTACAACATGCAGCATACGAAAAACTCCCTGCCCGCCGTTTTGCAGCAGGCAAGCATATTCTATGACAGAACATCGCAGATTTCAACTGTTTTTCAGAAAAAAATAAGGTTTTTTACGAAAAAAATTTCTTTTTGCTGCGCATAAAATTTGGCTGATTTGCCGTCCTTATGGCTGCCAGTCGATCTGCTTCTGACCGTGCTGCGCGAGAAACGCATTGATCTGCGAAAACGGTCTGCTGCCGAAAAAGCCCCGGTAGGCGCTTAAAGGGCTCGGGTGCGGGGCTTGCAGGACGAGGCGCGGATATGGGCTGTGGGCTGCAATCCCGACCTTTTTCTGTGCGTGTGCGCCCCAGAGGACGAACGCCACCGGCTGCGGCAGCGCGGCCAGCCGCTGCACGACTGCGTCCGTAAATGTCTGCCAGCCGAAATCTTTATGGCTTGCGGCCTTTCCCGCCTCCACGGTCAGGCTGCTGTTGAGCAGAAACACGCCCTGCTTTGCCCACGCAGTCAGATCGCCGCTGTCCGGCGGCGTGATGCCGCAGTCCGATTGCAGTTCGGTAAATAGATTGCGCAGCGACGGCGGCAGCTTCACGCCCGGATTCACGGAGAACGCAAGCCCGTTGGCCTGTCCCGGTTCGTGATACGGGTCCTGTCCCAGAATCACGGCCCGCACCGCCTCCGGCGGTGTGAGCCGGAAGGCTGCAAACAGCGCCTCGCGCGGCGGATAGACTGCCGCCGCAGCATAGGCCGCATCCACCCGCTCCGAAAGTGTCCGCCAGTACGGCTTTTCCAACTCCTCCTGCAAAAGCGCCTGCCATGCGCCGAGTTCTTCCGCTTTCATCCTGTTTCCTCCTTAGTTTCCCCGATTTTTCCGCAATATTGCTATGCAAAAGCATAGCAATATTCAGAAATGTGCCATTTCCTCGCCCCTGCGGGGCAACCGGAAATGATGCACAAAAACTTCATGCACCGCATCTGCACATTTTCGCGGTGCCCATACATGAAGTTTTATACCATATAAAATACCGGAACACAAGCGCCGCCCGGCGCATAGGGTTTTGCGAGGTGATTGTATGCAGATCTATGTGGTAAAGCCCGGCGATACGCTGTATTCCATCGGCCGGACGCTTTCTCTCGCGCCGGGGTTCCTCGCGCGCTACAACGGCCTGCAGGAGCCGTACCGGCTGGCCGTGGGGCAGAGCCTGCTGGCCCTGTACCCGGAAAAGGCCGTGACCGTCCGGGCCGGGGATACGCTTTCGTCCATTGCGGCCTCGGCCGGGACGGATGTGCTGTCTTTATTCCGGATGAATCCGAACCTGTCCGGCTCCGACCGGATCTATCCGGGGCAGGTCCTCGTGACGCAGCTGGAGCAGAACCGGACGCGCAGCGCGTTCGTCGCTGGGTACGCGTATCCGTATGTGCAGGAATCCGTCCTGCGCGGTATCCTGCCGTTTACCGGTGCGCTGATGCCGTTTACCTACGGCTTCACGCCGGAGGGTACGCTCGTGCCGATGGATGACGAGCGGCTGCTGGCTCTGGCAGAGGACTACGGCGTGCGCCCGTTCCTGCACCTGTCAACACTGACGGCAGCGGGAACGTTTTCCGCCGCACAGGCGGCGGTTGTGCTGCGAAGCGAAACGCTCCAGCGGACGCTTGCCGAGGCGGCGCTTCAGAAAATGCAGGAAAAAGGCTATCAGGGGCTGGACGTAGACTTTGAATATCTGGGCCAGGAACTGGCGGAAGCGTATGCGCAGTTCCTTACACTCCTGCACGAGCGTCTTGCCCCTTACGGCTTGCCGCTCATTGCCGCCCTTGCTCCCAAAACCTCTGCCGACCAGCCCGGCACGCTCTACGAGGGCCACGACTACGCCGCCGTCGCCTCTGCTTGCGACGCGGTGCTGCTGATGACGTATGAATGGGGCTACACCTATGGTCCGCCGATGGCGGTGGCGCCGATTGGGGCGGTGCGGCGGGTGGTGGAGTTTGCGCTGACGCAGATGGAGCCGGGGAAGATTCTGCTGGGGTTTCCAAACTATGCTTACGACTGGACACTGCCGTTCACGGCGGGAGCGACGCGGGCGCAGTCCATCGGGAACGAGGCCGCGCCGCTGCTCGCGGCGCAGTACGGCGCGGAAATTCAATTTGACGAGCAGGCGCAGACACCGTATTTCACTTATCAGGACGAGGCCGGACAGCCGCACGAGGTCTGGTTCGAGGACGCGCGCAGCGCGCTGGCAAAGTTCGGCCTGCTGACGGAATATGGCCTGTCAGGGCTCGGCTACTGGAACTTCATGCGGCCATTTGCAGCGGGATTCAGCCTGCAGAATTACCTGTTTTCCATCCCTTGAGTAACCGATGATTCAATCGTCCGCGGTTGCTAATTCAATCAGCGGTTACTTGAGTGTCTGCGTTGACAAAATCCGGCGGGTGCGGTATGATAAAAAAAACGATAAAAGGAGGGACTTTACATGCCCGCATCCAAGGTTTATTTTACCGATTTCCGCTGCCGCATCGGCGTGAGCCAGCTCGATAAGCTTCGGAAGCTGCTGGAACAATCAGAGTTTTCCCAAATCGACTTTGACGGCAAATTCGTCGCCATCAAGCTGCACTTCGGCGAGCTCGGCAACCTGTCGTTTCTGCGCGCGAACTATGCCAAGGTCGTCGCCGACTTCATCAAGGAACGCGGCGGTAAGCCCTTCATCACCGACTGCAACACACTCTATGTCGGCAGCCGCAAAAATGCGCTGGAGCATATGGACACCGCGTACTTAAACGGCTATTCCCCGTTCTCCACCGGCTGTCATGTCATCATCGCCGACGGTCTGAAAGGTTCGGACGATATCGAGGTTCCCGTCGCGGGCGGCGAATACTGCAAGACCGCCCGTATCGGCCGGGCCGTGATGGACGCGGATATCGTGATCTCACTGGCACACTTCAAGGGCCATGAGGAAGCGGGCTTCGGCGGCGCGCTCAAGAACATCGGCATGGGCTGCGGCTCGCGTGCGGGCAAGATGGCCATGCACGCCGACGGCAAGCCGTATGTCGAAACAGACCTGTGCGTCGGCTGCGGCGCCTGCGCGAAGATCTGCGCGCACAACGGCCCGCAGATCGAAAACAAAAAATACCGGATCGACCAGAACAACTGCGTCGGCTGCGGCCGCTGCATCGCGGTCTGTCCCAAGGACGCCATCCATCCGACTTTCCAAGCCAGCGTCAGGCTCCTCAACTGCAAGATCGCCGAATACGCCAAGGCCGTTCTGGACGGTCGTCCCAGCTACTGCATCAACATTGTCCGCGACATCTCGCCGAACTGCGACTGCCACCCGGAAAACGACGTGCCCATCGTCCCGGACGTCGGCATGTTCGCATCCGCCGACCCCGTCGCGCTGGATCTGGCCTGCGCCGAGGCTATCAACCGTCAGCCGGTTCTTCCAAACAGCGCCATCACCGATCTGAAGCACGAGCACGACTGTGACCGCTTCCATGCCGCGCATGACAATACGCACTGGCAGGATCTGATCGAGCACGGCAAAAAACTCGGCATTGGGCAGGATACCTACGAACTTGTGACCATCCGCTGAATCACGCACCAACCCCCGGGAAGGCATCTGCCATCCCGGGGGTTCAACATGTCAAGCCTGCCCCTGCCAAGCTTTCGGCGAATCCGTACTACTTTGCAAGTTTTGAGTACAAGGCTAATTTGCCACAACCATTCAAAGGCAACTGCCATCAAATTTGTTGTTTCGTGACAGGCGGCGCGTACCATGGCGCCCGTAGGGTAAGTATGTGGGTTCGTAGAGACTCAATAAATTGATGCTTGCTAAAATGGTACCCGCAGAACGCACCAACCGCGTCCAAGCGCCCTTTTCTCCCCTATCTTTTCCCGCGCAAGGGAAAAGATAGGGCCGCCGGCGGCGCATCGGAAACGCTTCGCTGGTTTGCACTTTGGTGGCTAGGCCTCGACGGAACGAGCAGCTGCTGTTTGCGGGATTTTATTGTCCCAGCGGCATGACGCCTAGCTGAACCTCGGCGATGGAGGCAAAGCCGTACAGATCGCCTGCGCGGACGGTGTACCAGCCGTCAAAATCTCCAAGTACCGTCACTGCCGTCCCGTTCGGCACCTGCGCCAGAATCTCCGCATCCGTCTGCGGGTAAGCGCGCAGCGCCATGTACCCGTTCTCGCCTGCGGCCTCGGCATCGAATTCGTCACCCGGCGTCAGGAACGGAACACCGAAATACTCCGTCACACCTAGGGCCAGCACCCGCGCAATTTCATCCAGGTTGCCCGTCAGCCAATTTGCGTCCTCCGTGTTGTCGTGATATCCGAGTTCGGCCAGCACGGCCGGGGCCCGCGTCCGACGCAGTTCACCGATGATCGTGGACGAGCGCGCCTGCACCCGGTCCGGAAGCGGATAGATGGGCTTGATGTTATCAACCAGAATGTTCGCCATGCGAAGCCCGGCCTCGCTCGTCGGATAATAATAAATGTCCACGCCGCGCAGCCGTCCGGACAGCGCCTGCGGCGCGGCGTTGGAATGCAGCGCCAGATGGAAATCCTGCCGGGATGCGTTGGAATCGCGGATAGACTGCGCGGCGCTGCCGTCCGGGTCGTTGCGCGTGACGGTGATGCCGCTCGCGTGCAGATACGGCATCATTTCATCGGCCAGCGCGTTCATCCAATAGCGCTCGTCACCGGTTGTGATGTAGGGATTGAAATACTGTGTGGACGGACTTAAGAATAAAAATGGCATATTTTCGCCCCTGCCTTCCCTTGGGGAACCTCCGAATCAGAGTTTCCCCTGATTTGCTGGCATATTCTATGCAGGCACGGTTTTATTGTTTACACTCTGCCGAGTTTGTGATACCATAGCTGTTAGACAAGAAGGAGTTTGACGCTATGCAGTATATTATTCTGGATATGGAGTGGAACCAGCCGTGGCCGGGCTCGTACAGCGCAAAAAAGGCGCTGCCGTCGCCGATGCGCGGCGAGATCGTGCAGATCGGCGCCGTGCGCATGACGCAGGAGCAGCAGATCGCGGACGAGTTCCAGATCCTCATCCGGCCGCAATATTTTAAGAAAATGAACCGCAAGGTCGCCTCGCTCACCGGCATCCGCGACAGTTTGCTCCGCGAAAAGGGTGTGCGTTTTCCAGAGGCCGCCGCGCAGTTTGCAGCGTGGTGCGGCGAGGACTGCGTGTTTTTGACGTGGGGCTTTGACGATATCACGATCCTGCGGGAGAATCTTGCGGTGTTCGGACTGGAGAGCGGGTGGACGGCGCGCTGGTACAACGCGCAGCTGATCTTCAACGCCCAGACCGACGGCTCCGGCGCGCAGAAGGCGCTCTCGACCGCTATGCAGATGATGGATATCGCCCCCACCCGCGCTGCGCACGATGCGTTGGGCGACGCGTATCACACGGCGCTTGTCTGCCAGCATCTGCGTCTCGCGGACGGCATCGCCGCGTATGAGGCCGCCGTGCAGGCGCACGAGAATGGCTTCCACGGTGCGGAACTGCCCGGCTGCGTGCGGCGGGCCGTGTTCCATGGCTACGCCGACAAGACCGCCGCGCTCGGCGCAATGAGCGGGCAGGAGAATCGCTGCCCCGTCTGCGGCGAGCAGATGACGGCGGGAAAATGGTACCCGCAGCAGGGACGGCGGTATCTGTCCCGCGCCAGATGCGAAACGGATGGCGAGTTTTATATCCGTATCCGTCTGGTGCAGGAGGACGGCACGCTGCGCGTCAGCCGTCTGGTCTACGAGCCGACCGAGCAGGTCATGAAAAGCTACACCGCACTCAGCCAGAAGCCCCGCGCACACCGTGCCCGCCGCCGCAGGCCCGCACGCGTCAAGGCAAAGCCGACAGAGCCGAAAAACGGATAAGAAAAATCGCCATGCCCGGCAGTTGTGCTGAGCATGGCGATTTTTTAAGTCTCTTGGGGTTTTGCAGGCTTTTTATCAAAGCCATGAACCCAGTCGGAGAAGTGGTAATAAAGGAAATAGACAATCGAACTGAGCGACCATGTGATGGGATAGGCCATGTAGATATACTGGATCTCGTGGACGATGCCCATGACGATGGTGATATATGCGATACGCACCACGCACCAGAACAGCAGCATGATAACCATCGGCACGAAGGCCTTGCCTGCGCCGCGGCAGATCGACGCAATCGCGTGGGAGTATGCCAGCAGGCAGAAGAACAGCGCCGTCGTTCGCATCTGGCGCGTGCCGAGTTCGACGACCTCCGGCGTGGGGCTGAACAGCGCGACAAGCTGCGGCGCAAGCAGATACATCGTCACGCCGATGATCTCCGCGATCACAACAGACGCGATGATGCCGAAGCGTGAGCCCTTTTTCGCCCGGTCGTGAAGCCCGGCGCCGAGATTCTGGCCGACGAAGGTCGTCAGCGCCATGGTGAAGCTGGTGACAGGCAGGAACGCAAAGCCCTCCAGCTTGGAATACGCACCGTAGGCCGCCATGGCAACCTTGCCGAAGGAGTTGATATTGGACTGGACAATAACATTTGCAAAGCCGATGACGGAGTTCTGCACACCGGACGGCAGACCGTAGCGGATAATCTGGCCGAGCATTTCGCGGTCAATGCGCAGCTTTTTCAGCTCGACCTGATAGATCGTACCCTTCTTCATCAGATGGATCATGCACAGGATCATGCTGACAGCCTGTGAGATCGTCGTGGCGACGGCAGCTGCCCACACGCCCCAATGGAACGCACCGATGAACAGCAGATCGAGCACGATATTGGTAAGAGACGAAATGATCAGATAATAGAGCGGCCGCTTGCTGTCGCCGAGCGCGTTCATGATGCTCTTGCACATATTGTACATGACGACGGCCAGGACGCCAATGAAGTAATACCGGAAGTATGCGATCGCGTCCGGCAGAACCTCCGGCGCGGTACCCATCCAGCGCAGGAACATCGGCGTCAGCCACACGCCCACCACCGTCAGAATCACGCCGCTGATCAGGCCCAGCATCACGTCCGTATGGATGGCTCTGGACACGCGGTCATAGTCACCCGCGCCGAAATAGCGGGAAATGGTCACACCTGCACCCATGGAGAGGCCGGTAAAAAAGCTGATGAGCAGAAAGATCAGCGGGCCGGACGCACTGACAGCCGCCAGCGCCTCATCCCCCAAAAACCGGCCGACGATCAGTGCGTCCGCCGTATTGTAAAGCTGCTGGAACACCTGACTGAGAAATACCGGCACGGCAAACTGTACGATCAGCTTCCATGCGCTTCCCTTTGTCATATCCAGCGTATTTCCGCCCACAGCGCACCCTTCCCTTCGCGTAAAAAATACCGCGGATACAGCGCGGTATGTAATAGGATATCAGAAACAAGCAGAAAATGCAAACCAGTTTTTTCCGTGTGCTGCCCGGCCCTTACGGCAAAACAGCTTCCTCCGCCTCATTTGCCTGCTGGATGGTGACGGGCTGCTGCGGAGCATCGGAAAACTCGAGTTGGATTACAGCCTGCGGGAAATTGACCGAGCAGGACGTGCATTTTCCGTGTTCGGCCGCAAGCTGCCTGGCAAGTGTGAGCAGTTGCTGTAGAACGTCCCGGTTTAGTCCTCCGCCGCGCCAGTGGAACACGAACGATGTCCGCTTTTTCCGCAGCGCCTGCGCAAGCCGCTTTTCCAGATCTTCGGGCTTTGTGAACGAAACATTCCGGTAGTAAAAGCCCTTCCCATCCGTACAGGCGGGAACAGGCAAGACGAGCGGTTCGTGGTCACGGAAAAATCTGCCGTCGTCGAGATTAAAATAGTCGTACCGCTTTTCGCCCCGTTGGAGCGAGTTGTCAAACGTCGCGTCGAGGTGGTAATACTGCCCGCCGGCGCGCACAACGTTCCATGCGTGGCGGTATTTGATCCCGCGCGCGGGATCTACCTCGCTGAGCGCGACAATGCACCACAGGCCAAGCTGGTCGCACAGGGCCTTGACCGTCTTTGCAATGCCCTCGCACACACCGACGCCCTGTGTCATGGGGCCAAGAATCTCGTGGGAATACGCCTTTTGAAGCTTGTCATAGCGCACGTTTTCCAGAATAAAATCGTGTATGGCAAGTTCCTTTTCCAGTTCCGTCTTGCCTGCAAGGGGCCGCGTCAGCCGGGCCAGCCGCGCGCTTACCGCCTGCTGCTGCGCACGGATTTTGGCTTTGTCAAATAAATACTCCGGCAGAAGTTCCATATGCGCCGCGCCTGCCATCCACCGGCAGCGGTAGCCGGTGACGTAAAAGAGCAGCGGCTCGTCAAGCTTCAGCCGCAAATACACATCCGCAAGCTGTTTTTCATCCAGCATCGGAATGCGGACGCCGGGTGCAAGCGCGCAAAAGCCGCCCAAAAGCGCGTCATATACGCTTTGGAGCGGCCGGGAAAGCTGTCCGTAATAATATCGCATGGCAACCTCAAAACTGCAACTGCACGGGCTGTAAGTCGTCCAGGCTGGACAGCGTCCGCACCGGGGCTGCGCCGCGTGCAATCAAAGCCTGCGCGCCCTCGGAGCCGTCGCTGTTGACAAACACAGGACTCCAGCCGTGCCGTAAATTCTCCGTCGTTCCGTCCCATGTGCCGCCGGTTCCGGCACGGCACTGTGCAACGAGCGTTTTTTCGCCCATCGCGTGGATAAAATGGTTCCTTGCCAGCGCCCGCTGCGCAGAAAACGGCAGATCGTAGCCCTGATCAGCCAGATACAAAACGTTCGCCGGCGCCGGGCAGTCCAGAAGCCGTCCGACCGGGAAGATCACGGCGGAACCGCCGTTTTTCAGGCACGCAGCCTGCGCCGCGCGGTCTGCACCTGCTGCCCCACCCGAGCAGAGCGTGTAATCAGAACGCGCGATAAGCCGCCCGGCAGCTTCCGCGAACGCGCGCCCGCGCTCCGTCAACTCCCGGGAGCCGACGACGGAGATGCAGCATGCGCTAAGCAGCGCCAGATCGCCCTTTGCAAACAGCACTGCCGGACAGCGCTGGCCGAGCGTCTGCCGCAGCCGCGCGGGATAGCGCGGCGACAGGCGCGTAATAGGGACGATCCCGTGTTGCTCTGCCGCGCGCAGATAGCGCTCCAGCTGCGTATTGCGCGACAAAAGCCGCACGATGCGCGCGCACTGCCCCTGCGCATAGCCGAGCCGGGCCAGATCGTGCTCCGTCAACTCCCGCAGCGGGTCTTCCCCGCCGGGGCCGAGGGCGCGCGCCCGCTTGGCAAGTTCCTGAAACTGCGCCATGGTCAGCGGCCTGTCCTCCGCCTCCGGCAGCGCGCAGCACAGAAGCAGCAGGCCGGTTTCTGCCGCCGTCAACGGAAGCGGCGGCGCGGCGGCGCCTTTTTTGGCTTCGGCGTCTCCTCTTCAACGAGGGAACCGTCCTCCGCGAATTTCACGGGCTGTATGGCATAGTGGGAGTATTTTGCAATCTCCGCCAACTTCGCCTGCTCCGGGAATGTACCGAGGATGGACACGGCGATGCCCTTTTTCCGAGCACGGCCCGTGCGTCCGATACGGTGGATATAGTACTCGTTTTCCTCCGGCACGTCGTAGTTGATAACGCAATCCACATCATCAACGTCAATGCCGCGCGAGGCGACGTCCGTCGCAATCAGGATGGGCAGCTTGCCCTCCTTGAAGGTGCGCATGGTCTTCTCGCGCTTCTGCTGCGGGATATCGCCGTGAATGCAGTCGGCGTCAAGGCCCATGCGGACCAGATCGTCGCGCAGACGCTGGCACATGACCTTCGTATTGCAGAAGACGATGGTGCGTTCCAGCCGGAGCGTGCGGATGAGCCGGCTTGTCATTTCAATTTTTTCGAGCGGCGGGCAGGTGATGGAATACTGTGTAATGTCCGGGCGGTTGTCCGTGTCAGCGGGGACGGTAATCTCCACCTCGTCGCGCTGGTACATCCACGAGACGGTCATAACCTCCTGCGAGATGGTCGCGGAGAACAGGCCGAGATTGCGGCGGTTCTTGACCTTTTCGATGATCTTCGTCACATCGTCAAAGAAACCCATGTCGAGCATGCGGTCTGCCTCGTCCAACACAACGGTCTGTACCTTGTCAAACGAGAGCGTGCGGCGCTTATAATGGTCCATCAGCCGCCCCGGCGTGGCCACGACGATCTGCGGATGGTTTTTCAGCTGCTTGATCTGTCCCTCAATCTTCGCGCCGCCATAGACCACGGCCACGCGGATATTCTTATAATAGGTAAGCAGTCCGCGCAGTTCGTCGCAGATCTGAATGGCGAGTTCGCGCGTCGGAGCGAGAATCAGCCCCTGCAGATCTTCGCTTTCCGCGTCGATATGCTCGATCATGGGAATGCCGAAGGCGAACGTCTTGCCCGTGCCGGTCGGAGCCTTGGCGATAACGTCTTTCCATTTCATAAATTCCGGGATAGCCTCGGCCTGGATGCGGGTCGGGTATCCGTAGCCCTTCTTTTCCAGCGCCTGCAAAATCTCTTCCGACAGGCCAAGGTCGGCAAACGTCAAATTCTGTTCCATAGGGATCTCTTCCTTATTCAAAGTTCTGGCGAAAATCGCAATTTTTTTAATCATATCACACTTTTACAGTATTTCCAATCCCCTTCCCGGAAAAAAGCGTCCGCTTTTTTCGCTTGCTTCCGTCTGGGCTGCGCAGTATAATAATATTTAACACACTTGAAAGAGGCGGACACTATGACAACCTTTCTGCTGCGGCGCTTTATTCCAGACTACCAGAACACTGCTGACCCTGCCGTGCGTGCAAAATACGGCAGACTGGCCGGAATTGTGGGTATCATCTGCAATGTTCTGCTGTTTGCAGGCAAGCTTCTGGCTGGCGCAATTTCCGGCAGCGTATCCGTCACGGCGGACGCCGTCAACAACCTGTCCGACGCGTCGAGTTCTATTGTGACTCTCATAGGCTTCCGCCTGGCCGCCCGGCCCGCCGACGAAGAGCATCCCTACGGCCACGCACGGATGGAATATCTGTCCGGGCTCGCGGTCGCCGCGATGATTATTCTAATCGGCGCAGAACTGGTCAAGAGTTCGTTCCAGAAGATTCTGCACCCGGAGGCAGTAGAGTTTTCGGCGCTGACTGCCATTGTGCTGACAGTTTCCATTTTGCTGAAACTCTGGATGGCGCTGTTTAACCGGAAACTCGGCCGGAAAATCAGTTCCGCTGCGCTGACGGCCACTGCCGCCGACAGCCGCAACGATGTAATTGCGACAGGTGCCGTGCTCCTCGCCTGCGTAGTCGGCGCGTGGACGGGACTGAAGATCGACGGCTATGTCGGCCTTCTTGTCGCGTTGTTTATTATCTGCTCCGGCATCGGCATCGCCAAAGACACGATCGACCCGCTGCTGGGCGCGAAGCCGGATGAGGAACTTGTCCGGGCAATCGCGTATCTTATGACGTCACATGTAAACATCCTGGGTTTCCACGACCTCATGGTGCACGATTACGGTCCCGGCCGCCGCTTTGCCAGCGTCCATGCCGAGATCGACCACCGCATCGACCCGCTTATTGCCCATGAGATTCTGGACGAGATCGAACGGCAGGCAAAAAAGGATCTGCATGTTGATCTTGTGATTCACTACGACCCCATTGTCACCGACGATCCGGAGGTCTGCGCCGTGCGCACACGGGTTCTTTCAATCCTGCATGCGATCGACCCGCGCCTGTCCTTCCATGATTTCCGCATGGTTTCCGGGCCGCATCATGTAAACGTCATTTTCGACATGGTGATCCCGCCGGAATACGCAGACCGCACCGAGCAGCTGCGAAAACAAGTCGAAGCGCAGCTTCAGGACGGAAAGAAGACCTATCATCTCGTTGTGACCTTCGACACAGCAGCGTTCAACGCACTGTCAACGGAGGCAGGAGAGTAACCGCCCTGTCACAAATTTGACCGCCCGGCGCAGTGCACACCGGGCGGTTTTACTGTTTTTTGCAAAAGTCAAGTAGCAAAACTGTCAGAAATTTGCGGCGCGATTTTGTCGCTCTCCACAAATGTTCACAAGATAAAAACAATTTTCATATTTTCCTTTACATATTTTTCACAATATGCTATCATATTTTTACTGATTTTTATCAGCAATTTGAGATAGGAGAAGGAAAAGCATGAAAGAAAAGAAAAAACTTAGTCTGCCGGCATGGATATTTATCGGCATGATCGCCGGTATCATTGCCGGTCTCATCTTCGCGTTCGCCGGTCTCGGCGATTTCACCACGGAGTGGATCAAGCCCATCGGCACGATCTACGTCAACCTGCTGAAGTTCCTGGTCGTCCCGGTCGTCCTGTTCTCGA
>ENA-OURZ01000165-OURZ01000165.1-human-gut-metagenome-genome-assembly--contig:-NODE-165-length-89071-cov-9.540420_pt1 | contig 89071 bp, 73 predicted proteins | sample MGYA00242073_ERZ509195 | MGnify/ENA primary metagenome ERZ509195 (study PRJEB26280, sample SAMEA2338837) | human gut metagenome | biome: human gut; feature: human-associated habitat; material: faeces... | reverse complement strand
CAGTCAGGCCGCAAACCCCCTTTGTCAAAAAGTAATACTTTTTGACAGTTTCAGGGCGGCGCCATCCGGCGCCGCCCTTTTTCGCGCTTTTGCACCGGCAAAACCGACCGCGCATAAGATGGTGCGGGGCAAATGCCCGATCGAAAAGGAGGAACGACTGTGGACAAATGCAATTTCAAGCAGGGCTCACTTCCGGAGTGCGCGCCGCTGGCGCTGGCGCAGACGCCCATGCAGTGCGCGAGTGAGCCCGCGTATGACAAGCGCATGGCGCTGGCACGCGGCACGCTGTTTCCGGGGCTGGATCTGCCGTTTATGAATCTGGTCAACAAGCCTGCCGATCTCAGCACGCCGCTGTGTGAGCTGATGGCGCTGGACTTCGTCATCCGCGAGCTGAATCTCTACCTTGACACGCATCCGGATGACCGCGAGGCATTCGAGACGCTGCAAAAGTGCATCCGCATGCGCGCCGAGGGGCACAAGCGCTATACGGAGCAGTACGGGCCGGTCACGGTGTCGGACCTCGCGTGCGCAGACGTCTATGACTGGCTCAACGCACCGTGGCCGTGGCAGCCGGAAGGGGAGGAGAAGTAAGCGATGTTTGTTTATGAAAAAAAGCTCGAATACCCGGTGCGCATCCGCAACGCCAACCCCGCGCTGGCGAAGTTCATCTGCTCGCAGTACGGCGGGCCGGACGGTGAGCTGGGCGCATCGCTGCGCTATCTCAGCCAGCGCTATGCCATGCCGTACCCGGAGCTCTCGGCGCTGCTGACCGATATCGGTACGGAAGCGGCGGAAATGGCGCTGCAGATAGAAGCATGATGCAATGCAGACAAAAGCGGGAAAATATATGCATGTTTTTTCGTCAAAAGCCTAAAAAATGCAAAAAGGCTTGACAACCCACGAGATATGCATTAAGATGACGCCATAAAAAATAGAAGATTGCAGTACCTGATAGAGGTTGCGGATCTGATGAGTACCCCGTAATATACGCCGGCAAGCGTTTGCGGGAGAAAGGCTGCTCCGCCGAAGCTGTCTTGCGGTTGCCGCTGCGGACTTGCTGGGCTTGCGCTCAATAGGCGCAGGACTGTCACATACCTCGTATGTGGAGCACTATCAAGGGTTTTCTTACGTTTGTTTCCTTGCAAGAGAGCCTGCGATACCATTTCGGGTCGCAGGCTCCTGTTTTTTTGAATCACTTTTAAGGAGATGCAGAAAAATGCAAGCAAACATGAGAAGAATCGTATCCATCCTCCTGGCCGTCATGTTCTGTGTGGCGTGCTTCACCGGCTGCGGCAGCAGCAAGGATAACGGCGGCACCGCCTCCGTGGACGTACGCAACGCCAAGTCCATCGCAGACCTTGCCGGCGCGAAGATCGCCGCGCAGACGGGCACCTTCCACGCCGATGCGCTTGAGCAGATCCCGAACGTTCAGGCGAGCACCTATCCCGAATTCTCCGACCTTCTGACCGCGCTCAAGAGCGGCGCGATCGACGGCTACGTTGCCGAAGAGCCGACGGCGTTTTCCGTCTGCGCCTCGAACGACGATCTGACCTACCTGCCGTTCAAGAATAATGACACGGGCTTTACCGCAACGGCCGCGGATGTTGGCATTGCCATCGGCCTGAAGAAGGGCAACACCCTGCGCGACCAGATCAACACCGTCCTCGCCGAGATCACGGCCGAGCAGCGCTCCGAGCTCATGGAGCAGATCGTGACGCTTGCCTCCGGCGGCACCGTGACGGAGTTCGCCGTCCACTGTGACGCTCCGGCCACCACGACCGGCACGCTCAAGATCGGCATGGAGTGCGCCTACGAGCCCTATAACTGGACCGATACCGAAGGCACTTCCCTCGGCGCCGTGCCCATCAGCAGCGAAGGCCAGAGCGGCCTCTATGCCAACGGCTATGACGTGCAGATCGCTCAGTATGTTGCAAACCGTCTGGGCCTGAAGCTCGAGATCTACGCCATGGAGTGGGACTCCCTCATTCCGGCTGTCAACTCCGGCGCCATTGATGCGATCGTCGCCGGCATGAGCCCGACGGCTGAGCGCTCGGAGCAGCTCGACTTCACCGATACCTACTACGAATCCAACCTCGTGGTCATCATCCGCAAGTAAGAAAACCTCGACGCAGGCGGCAGACACCATGCGCGTGCACGGTGCCTGCCGCCCGTCATAACGGAAAAACGGAGTAACTATGAGCTTCTTAAACGATGTCCTCAATATCTTCATCAAGTATTATCCGCAGCTTTTGACCGGCGTCGGCAACACGCTGCTCATCGCGCTGACGAGTACAGCGGCGGGCCTTGCGCTCGGTCTGCTGACAGGCGTCGTGCGCACGGCACCGATGTCCAAGAATCCGGTCCTGCGCGCGCTGCACAAGCTGCTCAATGCGATCATTGCGATCTACGTCGAGATCTTCCGCGGCACGCCGATGATGGTGCAGTCGATGGTCATCTACTGGGGCTATGCCTTCGCGACCGGCGGCGACACGCTGCCGCTGATCCCGTCGGGCATCCTGATCGTGTCCATCAACACCGGTGCATACATGGCCGAGATCGTGCGCGGCGGCATTATCTCCATTGACCGCGGTCAGTTTGAGGGCGCGATGTCCATCGGCATGACCCACGCGCAGACCATGTTCAAGGTCATCATTCCGCAGGTCATGCGCAACATCCTGCCGTCTGTCAGCAACGAGTTTGTCATCAACATCAAGGATACCTCCGTCCTGAACGTCATCGGCGTGACGGAGCTGTACTACTTTGCCGGTATCATCAAGCGCCAGAATTTCCAGACGTTCCAGACCTATCTCGTTGTCTGTATCCTGTATTTCATCCTCACGTTCACCGTCACGCGCCTGCTGCGCTGGGTTGAGCGGAAGCTGGACGGCAACGAAAACTACACGATTTTCGGCTCACAGACGGACGTCAACGCCGAGATCCACATCACGAAGGAGGGCTGAGCCGTGGCAGACAATGTGATCGAGCTGGTACATTTGCAAAAGCAGTTCGGCGACCATGCCGTCCTGCGCGACATCAACCTCAGCGTGAAAAAGGGCGAGGTGCTGAGCATCATCGGCGCATCCGGCTCCGGAAAGAGCACGATGCTGCGCTGTATCAACCTGCTCGAGACGCCGACCTCCGGTCAGGTGCTCTACCACGGGCAGGACATCATGGCCAAGGACTTCAATCTCACGCAGTACCGTACAAAGGTCGGCATGGTGTTCCAGAGCTTCAATCTTTTCAACAACATGTCGGCGCTCAACAACTGCATCGCCGGTCAGGTCTCCGCGCTCAGGCGCAGCCGCAAGGAGGCAGAGGAGATCGCCATGGAATACCTGACGAAGGTCGGCATGGCGCCGTATATCAATGCCCGGCCGTCGCAGCTGTCCGGCGGACAAAAGCAGCGCGTTGCCATTGCGCGTGCGCTGGCCATGCAGCCGGAGGTGCTGCTGTTTGATGAGCCGACGAGCGCGCTCGACCCGCAGATGGTCGGCGAGGTGCTCGATGTGATGCGCCGTCTGGCGGAAGAGGGGCTGACGATGATCGTCGTCACGCACGAGATGGCATTTGCGCGCGATGTCTCCACGGACGTCGTGTATATGTCCGACGGTGTCATCTGCGAGCAGGGCAAGCCGCACGAGCTCTTCGAAAACCCGCAGAACCCAAAGACACGCGAGTTTCTGTCGCGTTTTCTTGCCCGCTGAATCTCATAGTCCTCAAATTCAGGCGGCGTCTCCGTATTCACGGAGATGCCGCCTCAGCTTTTCAAAGGACCTCGTAGAGTTTCGCCGCCGGGGCGGCGAAAGCAAGTCCAATCATTTTCTTCGGCGACATGTGCGGCGAAGAAAATACTTCTCGGCCTGCAAACGTGCGAGCTGTCCGTCTCCGCGGACAGCGAGTGCGATGCAGTCAGGCCGCAAACCCCTTTGTCAAAAAAGTAATACTTTTTTGACTGTCACAAAACCCCGCTGCCGAAGCAGCGGGGTTTGCTGATTTGTGGTTGCTCTGCGGGCGCTCAGACGATGCGCTTATCGCGCACCTGAGAATCATAGTGCTTGTTCAGGAGCGGACGCAGCACATAGTAGATGAGCTTGTTCTCGAGGTTGAACATATAGATCGAGAAGGTCGCAACGAAGCCGATAAAGCCGACAAGGCCGACCTTGCCCATGATCTTTGCAGCGAGTTTCATATTCATAGTCGGTACCTGCCTTTCTTAGTACGCCGCGGAGTCGTCGAAGTCGACCAGCGTCGGGTCGAGCGGCTGCTCGTTGAGCACGATGGACATATACTCGTTGACGCACTTACGCATATCGCGGCGCGGCACGGTGCGGCAGTCCTCGAGGTCGTGCTCGATGAAGATGAAGTGGAAGCCAAGGTCGCGTGCCTGCTCCTCCATCATGGCGTGCACGCCGAGCATACCCTTGCAGGCGATGTTGTCGTTCATGAGGACCATGTCGCAGTTGAAGTTCTTGGCCCACTCCCAGACGGAGTTGACGTTGTCCCAGCCGCCGACGGCCATGTGACGCATAACGCCCTTTTCGCTGAACAGCGCCAGATCCATGAGCGCCTGATCGGGGTCGGTCGTGCTGATCATGTTGTGACCCATGGTGGAGTCCATGTTCAGGACGATGTTGATGCCCCAGCAGTTCTGCGTCCAGGTCGGGAAGTCGGTGTAGTACACGGCGGACGGTCCCCACAGGAACGCACGGTGACGCGTGGTGCCGCCGTACGGGACGTACTTATTCTTGTAGCACTTGCGCAGGATCTTCATGACCTTGCGGTCGTTCTTGGTGAAGTAGTCCTCCTGGCCGTTGGCGGAGGCCCAGGCATACAGACGGTACAGGGTCTCGCTGATGCCGGTCAGCGGGCAGTAGGGAGTCTTGAAGTAATCCCACTTCTCGAGCTCGAGACGGTTCTGCTCGTTCATGTGCTTGGCGCGCTTGAACAGGGCATCCCAGTCATACTCAACGCCGTATTCCTTTTCGACGAATTCGATGCAGTCGCGCAGGACCTGCGCGGAGTACGGGTGGGCAGCCGGCTCGTTGTGGATCATCGCCATGGTCGCCTGGAAGTCAGGCAGGCCGATGCGGCGGCGCTGGAACATGGAGGTCGCCTCGGAGGCGTTGCAGGGCATGTTCGTGGAGATCATGGCCTTGCCGAAGAGCGGGAAGTCGTCGTTGAGGGCAACGCCGGTCTCCGCCGCGCAGCGGGAGCAGACGTCTGCCGGCAGACCGAAGGACTCGGCTACGTCGATGTAGTACGGCTCGAGCTGCTGGTCAACATCGCAGATGATGAACTCCGGCAGCGTCTGCAGCGGGATGGGGATCAGGTCTTTGAAGCCGGTCAGGAACAGCGGCGGCATGACCTCGTCCACAGGGATGATCTTATCGCTGTCCTTGCCGCCGATGCGCAGGTCGTGAGACAGCACAAGGGCGATCTTCTTGGTCAGGCTCTGCACGATGGCGTGCATATTCATGTGCGCGATCACGAGCTCGGGGCCGCGGTAGCCCTCAAACAGACGGTCGATGAACATGAACGTGCCGAGGTAGGAGCCCATCCAGCGGTATTCCCAGAAGCCCTTCAGGCACGGGATCGGCGCGGAGGCGACCATGGCAGCCATGGACATGACGTTTTTGAGCCATGCGCGGTAGTCGACCATGGTGTCGTGCAGACCGCGCCACTCACGGTACTTGGCGACGCCGGTCTTATCATAGTAACGGCTGCGGAGACCGCCGACACCGTTCTGAGCCTGCCAGAGGGGGTCGAATCTCTGCATCTTGGAGTCAATAAATTTCGTAACAGGGCAATTCATAGTTTTCATTCCCCTCCTGTTCAAGAATTGATTTTCTTGATTTCCAGACTCTCAACGAAGGCCTGGAAACGGGTACGGAGCTGGCCGACGGAGCCGAGCGCGTATTCCTTCTCGATCGTGCAGCACGGCACGCCCATCTCCTCGGTCAGGATATGGGAGGCGAGCACCTTCTCATAGCTCCAGAACTCGCAGAACTTCATGTTCTCGTAGATCACGCCGTCGGCATGGAACTCGTCGACAAGGCGCTTGACCTCAGCATGGCGCTGGTCGATCTTCGCACCCTCCATGAAGCGGGCGCACTGGTTCCAGTGCAGGTAGTGGCGGACGATGGCGTCAAACGCGCTCTCGCCGTCGCGGATCTCGATGCGCTCGCGGCTCGGGAAGCTGCCGAAGCAGTAGCGGTCGGCCACGACCATCGCGCCGCAGCCCTCGAGGAGCTTCGTGAACTCGGGATCGTCGATCTCGGAGCCGGCGACCACGATGCGCGCACGGAACGGGAACTCCGGCTCGGGCTTGCGCTTTTTGATCTCGGCAAGCGTCTCCTTCAGGTAGGGGAGGATCAGATCATGCGGGCAGACCTGGCTCACGAGCTGGATGACATGGAACTCATAGCCGGTAATAGGCGGGTTGGGCAGCTTGCGGAAGTTGCCGATCTCGGTGATGACGTCGCACAGCTCGTTGAACTTCTCGATGGTCGCGCGCATGGCGGCATCGGAGGTGTCCACGCCGTAGCGCTCAGCGAGCTGGTCGACGACCTTGAGCTTGAGCTGGCCCTTGTAGTAGTCATAGCTGGTCTTGTCGCCCTTGAGCGGGGGATCGATCTGCGTGACGAAGAAGCGCTCGTTCTTCACGGGATTGATGAGGAAGAAATGCTCTTCCATACGCTCCATGGACGCGCAGCACTCGGCGCCGAAGAGCGCGTTAAGGTAGTTGTAGCCGCCCTCAATGGCACGCTCGAGGATGGAGCGGACATACGGGCAGACACGGCTGGTCATGTAGTAGGTCGCAACGTCGGTAGACTCGCAGCGCGGCGCGCGCAGGCGGCTCGAGAAGCAGCCCGGCAGGTTGAGCAGAACCTCGGGGATGTAATAGCAGTTGTACCCGAGGGCGATTTTCCCGTCATTGACCGCCTGCGTGACGAGTTCGTTCTGCGCATCCTGCAGGAGATTTTCGAAGAAAATCAGATGTTTCAGGTCTTTCATATTGTCCCTTCTTTCAAAATAATTCCCATTGCAGCTATGTAAAAAGACGACGGAATGCGGATGCATTCCGCTGCCTTCGACATACAAAAAAGCGGTTGCGGCACACGCTGCCGCCGGTAAAACAGGATAACCGCTCCACCCCACGGTTATTACAAAAATACTACCACGTGTTCCATCCGGTGTCAATCGCTACACGCTAATTCTTTCACAAATCCGGACAAGAGGGTGACTTCCGATACAATCTGCGTGCACCGTGCGCAGCCGCTCAGTCACGCCCCGCGGGATGCAGCACGCGCAGATATGCCTCGCTCTGGCGCACGAAAGCAGCCGCGTCAAAGTTATCGTTGCGCAGCGCCTCCTGCACGATCATCCCGTCGGACGCGAGCAGGATCAGCTGCGTCAGGTAATCGGCGGAGACGGCGTCGGTGCGCTCGGCGATCTTCTCGGCGATGAGCCGCTCAAAGGCGGCATAGCGCTCGATGAGCCTGGCGCGCAGCATCTCGTCACCGAGCATGGCGGCGTGGATCAGGTGCAGGCGCATCCCGGCGGAGGCGGTGTTGCGCTCGACCACGTACTTGACCAGACGGTGCACGGACGTGTCCTTGTCCTTGTTCTCCGTCCACGCGATCAGATCGTCCCACTGGCGGTCGAGATACCGGTTGGTGATGCCGAAGAGAATGTCCGTCTTGTTCTTATAATGGTAGTACAGCGTCCCCTTGGACACACCCGCCGCCGCCGCGATCTCTGCCAGCGAGATGTCGGCAAACGTCTGTGTATTGAGCAGGCCGGTCGCGGCATCGAGGATCTTTTCTTTGACATTGTCATTGCGCGGAGCGGCCATTTCGTGTCCCTCTTTTCTGCTTTTGTGTAATCATACGCATTTGATTGTACGCGATTTTGGTCGTTTTGTCTAGTATGACAAAAAAATTTCGGCAGATTTGCCGCAGACCCCGTTCTTGACTTTGCACCGGAAAAAGGGTATATTTGACCTATTCAGTCGGTCGACCGACCGACTTACCGTTTGGGAGGCACCTCTGTTATGCGGATCTCCGTTTTGAACCGAAAACTGCGCAAAGCCTTCGGCGGCCGCGTCACGGCGGCGCCGGAGGACAACTGCATCGTCCTGCGCGGCACGCTTGACCGCTGGGACGACGTTGTGCGCGCCGGCCAGATGGCTGCAACGAAGTATTCCACGTGCCATGTCGTCAACGACATCACGTTCACAGGCGGCAAGGATGCGCCCATGCGCGTGCCCGCGCTGCGCGACGACGCGCTCGACGGGCAGACGCCCGACGTGCTCATCATCGGCGGCGGCATCTCGGGTGTGTCCATCGCGCGCGAGCTTGCGCGCAAGCAGCTTGATATCCTAGTCGTCGACAAGGAGTGTGACCTCGCGCTCGGCGCCTCCGGGCGCAACGACGGCGAGGTGCATCCGGGCATCGACCTCGGCCGCGGCAGCGTCAAGCACAAGTACATCCGGCGCGGCAACGCCATGTTCGACCAGGTCTGCAAGGAGCTCGACGTGCCGTTTTCCCGCGTGGGGCAGTACGTCTGCTTCCAGCACGGCTGGCTACTCCCGGCCGTGTGGTGCTACTGTATGTGGCGCAAATACCACGACGGCATCTCGGACACCCGCCTCATCTCCGGTAAGGAGCTGCTTAGGCGCGAGCCGAACTTCAATGAAAAGACCAGCTTCGCCATCTCCAACCCGGACTCCGGCTGCGTCTGCCCCTACGGGATGACGATCGCCTACGCGGAAAACGCCGTGCAAAACGGCGCGCGCATCGCGCTCAACACCGCCGTGCTGGGTATGGACGTCGCGGACGGAAAGATCACCGCCGTGCACACCAACCGCGGCACGCTGCACCCCGCGCTCGTCATCAATGCGGCCGGCGTGTTCGCCGAGGAAGTGGCGCGCATGGCCGACGACCGCTTCTTCTCCATCCACCCCCGCCGCGGCACGAACAGCATCCTCGACCGCAAGGCCGGTGCGTTCATGCACTCGATCGCGTCCGTCAAGGGCACCGACACCGTCTCCAGGACGCACTCGAAGGGCGGCGGCATCCTGCACACCGTGCACGACAACCTGCTCATCGGCCCCGATGCCGTGGAGACCTATGAAAAGGAGAACACCGCGACCCACCCCGAGAGCATCGCGCACGTGTTCGCCAAGCAGAAGATCACGATGCCCGCGCTGACCGAGCGCGACATCATCACCTATTTCACCGGCGTGCGCGCCCCCACGTTCGAGGAGGACTTCATCATCGAGCGCGGCCGCCGCACGCACAACCTCATCCACGTCGCGGGCATCCAGTCCCCCGGCCTGACGACGGCGCCCGCCGTCGCGGTGGATGTGGCGGACATGGCGGTCAGCATCCTCGCGCACGACCGCCCCGTGGCCGCGAATCCCGACTTCGACCCTCACCGGCCGGGCATCCCCGTGCTGCGCGAGATGGACGACGAGACGCGCGCGGCCTACATTGCAAAAAATCCCGACTACGGCGTCATCGTCTGCCGCTGTGAAGAGATCAGCCGCGGCGAGATCCTCGACGCGCTGCGCTCGAATGTGTGCGTGCCGACGGTCGACGGCGTGAAAAAGCGCGTGCGTCCCGGCATGGGACGCTGCCAGGGCGGGTTCTGCTCGCCGCAGGTGGTGCGCATCATCGCCGAATTCCTCGGCGTGCCGCTCAGCGAGGTGCGCAAATCCTCGGCCGACGCACCCATCACGTTCGGCCCGACGAAATCCGGGGAGGTGCAGGCATGATGTATGACGTCATCGTCATCGGCGGCGGCCCGGGTGGGCTCGCAGCCGCCATCTCCGCGCACGAAAACGGTGCGCACGTGCTGCTCATCGAGCGCGAGGCGCGTCTGGGCGGCATGCTCAAGCAGTGCATTCACGACGGCTTCGGCCTCGCGCGCTTCGGCGAGCGGTTGGCAGGGCCGGAATATGTCGAGCGCTTCATCGACCGGCTCGAGCAGCTGCAGATCGAGGCGCGCACGCAGACCTTCGTCACGCGCGTGGAGAAATCGTCCGGCGGCTTTGCGGTCTACACCGTCAGCCGCGACGGCGTCGCCCGCGATGAGACGCGCACGCTCGTGCTGGCCACCGGCTGCCGCGAGCGCACGGCAAAGCAGGTCTTTATCCACGGCACGCGCCCGGCGGGCGTGTTCACGGCCGGCACCGCACAGAACTTTACGAACCTGCTCGGCGAGCTGCCGACCCGCCGCTGCGTCATCCTCGGCAGCGGCGACATCGGGCTCATCATGGCGCGCCGCCTGACGCTTGAGGGCGCGGAGGTGCTCGGCGTGTATGAGGCCAAGCCCACCCCCTCGGGTCTGACGCGCAACATCCACCAGTGCCTGCATGACTACGACATCCCGCTGCACCTGAGCCACACGGTCACGCGCGTGTTCGGTGCAGACCGGCTCACGGGCGTGGAGGTCGCCGAGGTGGACGCGCATATGCGCTCCATCACCGGCACGGAGCAGCGCATCGACTGTGACGCGCTCATCGTGTCCGTCGGCCTCATCCCGGAAAACGAGCTGGCGGAGTCGCTCGGCGTCCCGCTCGACGGGCACACCCGCGGCCCCGTCTGCGACGGGCAGCTCATGACCGAGATCCCCGGCATCTTCTCGTGCGGCAACGCGCTGCACGTCAACGACCTTGTGGACTACGTGTCCGCCTCCGGCGAGCTGGCCGGAAAGAGCGCCGCGCACTTTGCCGCGCACACGCGCGACGAGGTCGCCGTCACGATCTCGGACGACTTCGGCTATCTTGTCCCGCAGCGGCTCGACCGCACGCAGGACAACAGCGCCGTCACGCTGTATTTCCGCAGCGCGGAGGTGCTCGGCCCCTGCCGCGTGGTGCTGACCATCGACGGCAGCGAGGTCTGGTCGCGGCGCTATCCTTTCCTGCGTCCGCCCGAGATGCAGCAGCTCACGCTGGACTTTGACAAGCTCGGCATCGCAGATGCAAGCGATGTCCACTTTGAGATCGAGGTGGCAAAGGCATGAAAGAACTCACCTGTATCGGCTGCCCGCGCGGCTGCACCTTGAAAATCGAACGCGACGGCGACGGTTGGTCCGTCACCGGCAACACCTGCCCCCGCGGCAAGGAGTTTGCCATCTCGGAGATGACCGCGCCCAAGCGCACCATCTGCTCGACCGTGCGCACCGCCTTCCCGGACGCGCCGGTGCTGCCGGTGCGCGTATCGGCGGACATCCCGAAGGACCGCATCTTCGACGTCATGGACGCGATCCGCACCGTGACCGTGACCGAACGCATCGCCCGCGGCGACGTGGTCATCCCGAATGTGCTCGGCCTCGGCGTGGACGTCATCGCCACGAGCAGTCTGCTCAAGCACAAACCCGATTGAAATCAGCGCGAAAATCGCTTACAGTATAGGAGAGAGAGCAAACTATATCATAGGAGGGAATCAACTTGAGCAAACCGCTGGTGCTGACCTGCGACATCGGCACACAGAGCGCACGCGCCCTGCTCGTCGACCCGGACGGCCGGATCGTGGACGTCGTCCAGAGCAAATACGCCGAGCCTTACTTTTCAAAAGAGCCCGGCTGGGCCGAGCAGAAGCCGGACTTCTACTTCGACCGCCTGTGCGAATGCTGCCGCGAGCTGTGCGCGCGCAGCAATGCCCTGCTGCCGGACGTGATCGCCATGACGATCACCGTCATCCGCGACACCGTTGTGTGTCTGGACGAGAACAACAATCCCCTGCGCGACATCATCCTCTGGCTGGACAAGCGCTCCGTCGATCCGAACGGCGCCATGCCTGCCAAGAACATGATGGTCTTTAAGCTCGCCGGCATGGAGCCGACGGCGAAGGTGGTCTACGCCGCCTCCGCCGGCAACTGGATCATGCGCCACGAGCCGGAGATCTGGGCCAGGACCGCCAAGTACGTCATGCTGCCCACCTACCTCAACTACAAGCTCACGGGCAATCTCATCGACTCAGCCTCGAACCAGATCGGCCACATCCCGTTCGATTACAAAAACCGCCGCTGGATGAAGCCCGGCAGCCTCACGCGCTGCTTCTGCGATGTGCCGAACGAAAAGCTGTGCGACCTCGTGCCGTCCGGCACGGTCATCGGCACGATCACCGAAGAGGTCTGCGCCCTGACCGGCATCCCCGCCGGACTGCCGCTCATCTCGACCGGCTCGGACAAGGGCTGCGAGACGCTCGGCCTTGCCGTCGTCGATTCCGACAAGGCGTCCATCTCGCTCGGTACGACGGCCACGATCCAGTTCAGCACGACGCAGTACGTCGAGCCGCAGCAGTTCCTGCCCGCCTACCCCGGCGTGCTCAACGACCACTACAATCCCGAGATCGAGATCTACCGCGGTCTGTGGCTGCTGTCGTGGTTCGTCAAAGAATTCGGCACGGCCGACGCCATCGACGCCAAGGAAATGGGCATGGCGCCCGAGGCCCTGCTTGACCAGCGCATCCGCGACCTGCCCGCCGGCAGCGACGGTCTGCTCCTGCAGCCGTACTGGACGGCCGGCATCCTGCATCCGGATTCGCTCGGCGCGGTCATCGGCTTTTCCGATTACCACACGCGCTACCACTTCTACCGCGCCATCATCGAGGGTCTGTGCCTAGAGCTGTACATGGCGCTGCGCATCATGGAGGACCGCTCGGGTCTGACCATCCATGAGATCCGCATCGGCGGCGGCGGCGCGAAGAGTGACGTGGTCTGCCAGATCGCGGCGGACGTGTTCGGCCTGCCGGTCGTGCGCTCGCAGACGCATGAGGCGTGCTCCATCGGCTCGTCCATGGTCGCATTCGTGGCCAAGGGCGTGTTCGCCGATTTTGACGAGGCGGCCAAGGCCATGGTCCACGTGAAGGATACCTTCCGGCCCAACGAAAAGAACCACGAGATCTACAACGAAATCTATGAGCAGGCCTACCGCAAGATCTATCCGCGCCTGCGCCCGATCTATCAGAAACTGATCCAAGTCAAGAGGAGGATTGCACAATGAGCAACAAACCGTACAAAGGATTCGAGCCGAACTGGCTGCTCACCCCCGCCCCCGAAAATAGCTACCGCTCCATCTTCCGCTGGGGCGACCCGAACTTCTTCAAATACCCGAAGGAGTCTCTGTACACGCTCATGAAAGAGAAGTTCCAGATGACGGACGACGATTTCAAGGCATATTCCGACGACACCGGCTTTGACCCCGTGGAGCTGCCCGATCACCCGGTGCAGCTTGCGCCCGAGCACATCGACGCGCTCAAGGCGATCGTCGGCGAGCAGAACCTCTCCACCACGGACTATGACCGTCTGAGCGTGGCCTACGGCGCCACGGCTTACGACCTGCTGCGTCTGCGCCACAAGCGCATCGACAGCGTGCCCGACGTCGTGCTCTACCCCGAGACGAGCGAGCAGGTCGAGCAGATCGTCGCCTACTCCACCGAGCACCACATCCCGCTGTACGTCTACGGCGGCGGCAGCAGCGTCACCCGCGGCGTCGAGCCGACCAAGGGCGGCATCTCGCTGGATATGCGCCGCAACTTCAACAAGGTCATCAGCTTCAACGAGATCGACCAGACCATCACCGTGCAGGCCGGCATGTCCGGTCCGGATCTGGAAAAGACGCTGCAGAACGCGCCCGAGCTCTTCGGTGCAAAGCGTCAGTACACCTGCGGCCACTTCCCGCAGTCGTTCGAGTATTCGAGCGTCGGCGGCTGGACCGTCACGCGCGGCGCAGGCCAGAACAGCACGTACTACGGCACCATTGCCGACATCGTGCTCAGCCAGAAGTACGCCACGCCCATCGGCGTCATCCAGACCAGCCACTACTCCCGCGAGGCCACCGGTCCGAACCTGAACCAGATCATGATGGGCTCCGAGGGCACCTTCGGCGTGCTGACCGAGGTCACGCTGCGCATCTTCCGCTGGATGCCGGAAAACCGCAAGCGCTTCTCCTACATCTTCAAGACGTGGGACACCGCCATGAAGGCCGCCCGCGAGATGATGCAGTGCGAGTGCGGCTACTCGTCCGTGTTCCGTCTGTCCGACCCGGAGGAGACCAACCTCATGCTCAAGCTCTACAACGTCGATGAGACGCCGCTGCAGCCGCTGCTCGACGCCTTCGGCTACAAGGACATGGAGCGCTGCCTCTTCCTCGGCTTCACCGACGGCGAGAAGGGCTACAGCCGCAACGTCGCGCGCAACATCGCCAGGATCGCGCGCAAGCACGGCGGCATGCCGCTGACCGGCTACGTCACCCGCAGCTGGGAAAAGGGCCGCTTCAACGACCCCTACCTGCGCGACACGCTCATGGACTTCGGCATCACGACCGACACCCTTGAGTGCACGGTCAACTGGTCGAACATGGAGCAGGTGCACGCCGACGTGCGCAAGATCTGCCACGCGCTGCCGAACACCGTCGTCACGACGCACATGTCGCACTGCTATCCGCAGGGCGCGAACCTGTATTTCATCTTCCTCACCCGTATGCAGGATGAGGATGCCTTCAAGGCCTACCACACCACGATCCTCGACGCGATCCAGCGCTCCGGCGCGGCCGTGAGCCACCACCACGGCATCGGCAAGATGTTCGCGCCGTGGCTCGAGGGCTACATCGGCGAGAAGGAATATGGCGTGTTCCGCGTGCTCAAGAACTACTTCGACCCCGACTACAACATGAACCCGGGCGGCACGATCGGCCTGGATCTCAAGCCGGAGGAAAAGAAGTTCCTGCGCGAATACACCGACTACCTCGAGCAGCCGAAGTTCGACTGAGTATCGTTATCACCCGGCGCCGGATTGGATGCCCGGCGCCGGATCACTGGCCAAGTGCCAATGCTGCTGCGTAGATCGTTTGTGCAGCAGGGGGGAGAACCGGGGCACTGCGCCCCAATTGGATGGAGCAGTCCGGCATGAACCATGCCGGACTGCTTTTCATGCCGCCGCGCATGTCGAGCGGCGGTCGGACTGTCAAAGAACCTCGTAGCCTTTGCGCCTGCGGGCGCAAAGAAAGTCCAATCATTTTCTTCGGCGACATGTGCGGCGAAGAAAATACTTCTCAGGCTGCAAGTGTGGAATTTGTGCGCCGGCGGTGCACAAATTATGCGCGCAGCAGACTGCACCCCCCTTGTCAAAAAGGAATACTTTTTGACAGTCTCAAAAAACCGCCGCTCATATCGAGCGGCGGCTTTGACGTATTTCTGTTCGGTTAATTGGCGTGCGGCCGCACCGCGCGGCGCACAAGCGGCAGCAGCGACGGCAGCAGCAGCGAAAACACGACCGCCTTCGCCGCGCAGATGCCCAGACGCAGCGGCAGCGTGCCGAAGACGAACACGGGCGAATAGTACCCGTAGATGAGGCTGTCGATATACAGCGAGGCGGTGTTGAGCGCCGTGATGCCCAGCTCCCCCAGCACGACCAGCAGCACGAGCTGGCGCTTGGTGCAGGCGTACCCGTGCCGCGCAGACACCGCGCCAACGCACAGACCGAGCAGCACATACGGCGCGATCCACAGCGCGGTCGTGGCGGTCACGCCATAGGACAGCAGCTGATACAGCAGCGTGCCGATGCCGCCGATGACCATTCCGTCGACCGGGCCGAGCATCAGCGCGCCGAGAAACACCGGCATCGCCTCGATGGTGATCTTGAGGTTTCCGGTCTTGATGGCAGCCGCGGCCAGAACCGTGACCATGGCGGCAAACATTGCGTCCGCCGCGAGGCGGCGGGCAGTCCATTTCGTATGCAATTTTAAGACTCCTTTCGTGACAGTTGCCACGACGGGGTCTCCCCTGGTGGCAGCGGAAGCGGCAGCAGCACCGTGGGGCGTACCCCTTCGTCGTCGGACAACTTCCCATCCCGACGCACTTAACGCGCTGTTCCTACTCTGTCCAATACATACTCTGCAAAGATTGCGTGTGTATCATAGCACACGCGGCACGGCTTTGCAACCGGAAAAAGGACGCCCGCCGGGCGTCCTTTTTCTGCGCTTACTTTTTCTCGCGGGTCAGACGGCGCGTGAGCTCCTCAACGAGCCCGTCGATCAGCTCCTGGTGGTTGGCCAGGTTCAGCTCGGCCTCGCGCACGATCGTGTAGCCGAACACGTCGTCATCCATTTCCTTTGCGTAAGAGAGCAGCTCCGCCTGCATGCAGCGGATGGCCGCCACGCTCAGATGCACGGCTGCGAGCGCGCTGCACGCGGTCAGATCGTCGCCACGGTCGACGACCTCCTTCATCAGCTCGATGCAGCGGCACATGATGTACACGACCTCGTTCGGGATGTCGCTCGCAACGCGCAGCGCGATGTCAAGGTCGTTGCGCGTGGCGGCAGGGTCGTTCCTGCGCTTGTCATACGGCTCGCGCGAGCGCAACTCCTCGTCGATCTGAAAGACCATGTAGTCCGTCATCTGGCGCAGCTCCTCGGCCGTCTGCCTGAGCGCCTCGTCGTCCGAGCGCAGCGCCTGCACGGCCAGCGAGCCCATCGCCGCCGCCAGCGCCGCCACGACCGCGCCCACGCTGCCGGCCTGCGGCTGCGCATCGGGGTCCGCCACCGCGGCGACATAGTCGCCGACCGGCAGGACGCCGAACTTCGGCTTGGGCTTCTTGTCGCTCATGTCGACCACGTGGTCGCCGCTCGCCGTGTGGATCATGATCTTTTTCTTTTCTTCTGCCATCGTATCCTCCGTTTCCCCGCGCGCATAGCCGCGCGCAGATATACACATTATTATAATAGGAATATAGCACGCGGAGTGCACATTGTCAAGATTCCGACGGCCGCACTGATGCGCGAGCGGGCATATTCTGCACAAAAAACCGCTCCAAATTTCGTCGAAATTTGTAACGGAAACGGGCACTTCCGGCATTTATCTTTGCCGTTCTTTCTGATATAGTGAAGGGTAAGCGCAATCATATCAACAATACAAAGGGAGTGTGAAGCGATTTGGGGATCAACAACGTGATCTCTCTGCTTGGCGGCGTGGCTCTGTTCCTGTTCGGCATGACGCTCATGGGCGACGGGCTGAAAAAGGTGGCCGGCAACAAGCTGGAGATCATCCTCTATAGACTCACAAGTACCCCGCTCAAGGGCGTTTTGCTCGGCACCGGCGTTACCGCCGTGATCCAGTCATCCTCGGCCACGTCCGTCATGGTCGTCGGCTTTGTCAACTCCGGCATGATGCAGGTACGTCAGGCCATCGGTATCGTGCTCGGCTCGATCCTCGGCACGAGCATCACGGGCTGGATCCTCTGCCTGTCGGACATCAGCGGCTCCGGCTGGGTGTCGCTGCTGAGCACCGCAACGCTCACCGGCATCGTCGCCGTGATCGGCATCGTCCTGCGCATGTTCTGCAAGGATCAGGTCAAGCGCCACATCGGCGACATCCTGCTCGGCTTCGCCGTGCTGATGTACGGCATGTCCGCAATGAGCGGTGCCGTCGCCCCGCTCAAGGACAGCGCGGCGTTCATCAACCTGCTCACCCGCTTCTCCAACCCCCTGCTCGGCGTGCTCGTCGGCACGGTGTTCACCTGCATTTTGCAGAGCGCCTCCGCTGCCGTCGGCATTTTGCAGGCGCTGGCCATCACGGGCACGATCACGTTCTCGGTCGCCTTCCCCATCACGCTCGGCATCGCCATCGGCGCGGCCGTGCCAGTGCTGCTGTCCTCGCTCGGCGCGAGCGTCAAGGGCAAGCGCACCGCCTACGTCTACCTGCTCATTGACGTCATCGGCGCGCTCGTCTGGGGCGTCGTGTTCTATGTGGTCAATGCCGCGGTGCACTTCCCGTTCATGGACGCCACGATGACCACCGTGTCCATTGCTCTGCTCAACACGGTCTTCCGCTTTGCGACCGTGCTGCTGCTCACGCCGATGATCCCCATGCTCGAGCGGCTCGTCACCGTCCTGTTCCCGGACAAGGCTGCAAGCGGTGCACTCGCCGACATGGACCGGCTCGAGGAGCGCTTTCTCACGCACCCGGCGCTCGCCATCGAGCAGAGCCGCCTGACCATCGACTCCATGGCGCGTCAGGCGCAAAACAACATCCTGTCCGCCTTCGCCCTGCTCGAAAAGTTTGACGACGACCAGTTCGCCGCCCTGCAGGAGGACGAGGAAGCCATCGACCACTACGAGGACAAGCTCGGCACCTATCTCATCAAGATCACGAGCAAGGAGCTCACGCCGCGCCAGACCGCCGACGTGTCGAAGTATCTGCACACGATCAGCGACCTCGAGCGCATCAGTGACCACTCGCTCAACATCGGTGAGACCGCACAGGAGCTCTACACGAAGCAGATCGTCTTCTCTCCCGCCGGCTCGCGGGAGCTGCACGTCATGCTCAGTGCCGTGACGCGCATTCTCGAGCTGACGATCTCCGCCTTCCTCAACAACGACGTCGACGCCGCCTACCGCGTCGAGCCGCTCGAGGAGCTGATCGATAACCTCTGCGACGAAATGAAGCTGCACCACATCGACCGCCTGCAGACCGGTGAGTGCACGCTCAACCACGGCTTTGCCTTCAACGACCTGCTCACCAACTGTGAGCGTGTGTCCGACCACTGCTCGAACATCGCCGTCGCCATGATCGAGCTCGAGTCCGAGTCGTTCGACACGCACGAATATATCAACAGCGTCATGGCCATGCACTCGCACAGCTTTGACAAATACTACGCCGAGTACAGCAAGGAATTCCGGATCTGACCAGTATCGTACCCGCCCGACCGAACAGTCGGGCGGGTTTTTTATGCCGCTGCTGCCCAAAAATCCGGCAGCGCGCCCAAATATGCACCGCCGCATATGTGCAGGGTGCACAAGGCAGTTTTCTCCTTTGGCGGCTATGTTTTCAAATTTCACAAATCGCATGAATTTTTCCGTGAGCTTATTGCATATTTATTCGCGTAGTAGTATATTTTTATTGTCTTAATGGATTTATATTCGCTTGCGAGGGATGACATATGTATACTGAAAAGAAAACCATTTTCATTGACGGCAGCTCCGGCACGGCCGGGCTGCGCATTTACGACCGGCTGGCACAGCGCGCGGACATCACGCTGCTGACCCTGCCGCCGGAACTTGGGCACGATATCGAGGCGCAGCGCGAGATGCTCAACCGCGCGGACATCGCGTTTTTGTGTCTGCCGGATGCGGCGGCGGTCACGGCGGCAGATCTGGTCGAAAACCCGGACACGGTCGTGCTCGACACCTCGACCGCGCACCGCACCGCGCCGGGCTGGGTGTACGGCTTCCCGGAGCTGTCGCCCGAGCGCGAGGCCGCGATCCGAACGGCCAAGCGCATCGCCGTGCCCGGCTGCCACGCCAGCGGCTTCGTCGTGCTCACCTATCCGCTCGTCGAGGCGGGCATCCTGCCGCCGGACGCGCTGCTGACGTGCTACTCGCTCACGGGCTACAGCGGCGGCGGCAAGAAGATGATCGCCGAATATGAGGCAGACGAGTCCGACCCCCTGTACGCCGCGCCCCGGCAGTACGCCCTCACGCAGCAGCACAAGCATCTGCGCGAGATGTGCGCGGTCCCGGGTCTGACGCACGCGCCGGTGTTCGCGCCGATCGTGGCGGATTTCTACAGCGGCATGGAAACGAGCGTCGCACTCTTCGGCGCACAGCTCTGCCCCGGCAAGACGATGGCAGACATCAAGGCCGCCTACGCCGCAAAATACACCGGCCCCGTCGTGCACTATCAGGACCCCGCGTGCACGGACGGCTTCCTGTCCGCCGCCGCCATGTCCGGCAAGGACAGCATGGTCGTGTCGGTGTCCGGCAACGACGAGCGCATCGTGCTCACGGCCGTGTTCGACAACCTCGGCAAGGGCGCGTCCGGCGCGGCGCTCGAGTGCCTGAACCTCGTCATGGGCAAGGAAAAGGGCTTCGGCCTCGAACTGTAAGGAGGAAAACCGATGAAGCAAGTCACCGGCGGCGTGTGCGCCGCACAGGGTTTTTCCGCAGCGGGCATCCACTGCGGCATCCGCAAGAACCAAGCCAAGCGCGACCTCGCGCTCATTTACAGCGCCGTCCCGGCCAGCGCCGCGGCGGTCTATACAACCAACCTCGTCAAGGGCGCACCCCTGACCGTGACAAAGGCGCACCTGGCCGACGGCAAGGCGCAGGCCATCGTCTGCAACAGCGGCAACGCCAACACCTGCAACGCCGACGGCATTGCCGTCGCCGAGGAGATGAGCGCACTCACGGCAGCGGCGCTGCACATCGCGCCGCAGGACGTCATCGTCGCGTCCACGGGCGTGATCGGCCAGCCGCTCGATCTCGCGCCCATCCGCACCGGCCTGCCGCAGCTCGCCGCCGCGCTCGGCGACCACTCCGATCAGGCGGCCGAGGGCATCATGACCACCGACACGCAGCCGAAGGAGATCGCCGTGCAGTTCACCGCCGGCGGCAAGACCTGCACGATCGGCGGCATCGCCAAGGGCTCGGGCATGATCCACCCGAACCTCGCGACCATGCTGGTCTTTCTCACGACCGACTGCGCCATCAGCGCGCCGATGCTGCACGCGGCACTCACCGGCGACGTGCAGGACACCTTCAATATGGTCAGCGTCGACGGCGACACGTCCACGAACGACATGGTCGCCGTGCTGGCAAACGGACTCGCGGGCAATGCCGAGATCACCGCGCCCGGCGCGGACTTCACGGCCTTCTGCCGCGCGCTCAACAGCGTGACCGTCTGGCTCTGCCGCCGGATCGCGGGCGACGGCGAGGGCGCGACGCGCCTGATCGAGTGCTGCGTCACCGGTGCGGAAGATCACGCGACGGCGAAAACCGTTGCCAAGAGCATCGTCTGCTCGTCGCTCGTCAAGGCCGCCATGTTCGGCGCAGACGCCAACTGGGGCCGCGTGCTGTGCGCCATCGGCTACAGCGGCACGCATGTGGACGTGCACAAGGTCGACGTGTTCTTCCGCTCGGCAGCCGGAACGGTGTGCGTGTGCACACACGGTGCGGGCGTGCCGTTTTCCGAGGAGGAGGCCAAACAGATCCTGCTCGAAAAGGAGATCGAGATCCTCGTCGATCTCAACGCCGGCGACGAGGGCGCAACGGCGTGGGGCTGCGACCTGACATATGACTACGTGAAGATCAACGGCGACTACCGTACCTGAACCGGGGAGGGACACCATCATGGACATCACAAATCCGCAGCGCGCAAAGGTACTCGTCCACGCGCTGCCCTACATTCAGGAATACAGCGGCAAGATCGTCGTCATCAAATACGGCGGCAACGCCATGATCAGCGAAAAGCTCAAGGACTCTGTCATGCGCGACATCGTGCTGCTCTCGCTCATCGGGGTGCAGGTCGTGCTCGTGCACGGCGGCGGGCCCGAGATCACGGATATGCTGCAAAAGCTCGGCAAGCAGACGCAGTTTGTCGACGGTCTGCGCGTCACGGACGCCGAGACCGCCGACGTCGTGCAGATGGTGCTCGCCGGAAAGATCAACAAGACGCTCGTCAATCTCATCGGGCAAAAGGGCGGCCGCGCGATCGGCCTGTCCGGCATCGACGGGCAGATGATCCAGGCGCGTGTGCGCGACGAGCGCCTCGGCTACGTGGGCGAGATCACGAAGATCGACGTGCGCCCCATCCTCGACGTGCTCGACAAGGGCTACATCCCGGTCGTGTCCACCGTCGGGTGCGACACGCAGGGGCACGTCTACAACATCAACGCCGACACCGCGGCCGCGCGCATCGCGGGTGAGCTCGGCGCGGAGAGCCTCATCGCCATGACCGACATCGGCGGCATCCTGCGCGACAAGGACGACCCCGGCACGCTCATCCCCGTCATCCATACGGCAGAGGCGCACGCACTCATCACGTCCGGCGTCATCTGCGGCGGCATGCTGCCGAAGGTGACCTGCTGCATGGACGCCATCCGCTGGGGCGTGCACCGTGTCTTTATCATCGACGGACGCGTGCCGCACGCCATACTCATCGAAATGCTGACAAACGAAGGCATCGGCACCATGTTCGTTGCCGGACAAGGAGGAAATGCAAATGAATACACAGCAACTTGACCATACCTACATCGCCAACACCTACGCCCGCTACCCGGTCACGATCGTGCGCGGCAAGGGCTCGCTCGTCTGGGATGAGAACGGCAAGGAATACATCGACCTCGCGACCGGCATCGCCGTCAACAGCTTCGGCGTGTCCGACCCCGCGTGGGTGCGCGCCGTGACCGAGCAGCTGTGCACCGTGCAGCACACCTCAAACCTCTACTTCACCGCGCCCGACGCGCAGCTGGCGCAGCTGCTGTGCGAAAAGACCGGCATGAAAAAGGTCTTCTTCTCCAACTCCGGCGCGGAGGCCAACGAATGCGCCATCAAAGCCGCGCGCAAATACGCGGCTGAACACAAGGGCCCGGAATACCACACCATCATCACGCTCAAAAACAGCTTCCACGGCCGCACGATCACGACGCTCGCCGCGACCGGTCAGGACGTGTTCCACCACGACTTTCTGCCGCTGACGGAAGGCTTTGCCTATGCCGAGGCGAACGATCTCGATGATCTCAAGGCGCAGGTGGCCGCGCACAAATGCGCCGCCATCATGATCGAGGTCGTGCAGGGCGAGGGCGGCGTCATCCCGCTGACGCAGGAATTCGTCAAGGGTGCGGCGCAGCTCGCCGCCGCGCAGGACATCCTGCTCATCTGCGACGAGGTGCAGACCGGCAACGGCCGCACCGGCAAGCTCTACGGCTACATGCACTACGGCGTCCAGCCCGACATCGTCTCCACGGCCAAGGGGCTCGGCGGCGGGCTGCCGCTGGGCGCAACGCTGCTCGGCGAGAAAATGCAGAACGTGCTCACCCCCGGCAGCCACGGCTCGACCTTCGGCGGCAACCCGGTCTGCTGCGCCGGTGCGCTGAGCATCCTGCACCGGCTCGACGGGCCGCTGCTGCAGTCCGTACAGGAAAAGTCCGATTTCATCGTCAACACGCTCACCGGCGCACCGGGCGTCAAGAGCGTCACGGGGCTCGGCCTGATGCTCGGCGTGGAGACCGTGCGCCCGGTCGCAGACGTCATCTGCGCCTGCGCAGAGCAGGGCGTGCTCGTCATCTCGGCGAAAAACAAGGTGCGCCTGCTGCCGGCGCTCAACATCCCCATGGCGCAGCTCGAGCAGGCGATCGGCGTGCTCAAGGCCGTCTGCGCCGAGGTATAAGGAGGAACACCGATATGAATCTCAAGGGCAACGATTTTCTCAAGCTGCTCGACTACAGCCCCGAGCAGATCGACTACCTGCTGCAGCTCGCAGCCCAGCTCAAGCACGAGAAAAAGTCCGGCATCCCGCACCGCCTGTGCGAGGGCAAAAACGTCGCGCTCATCTTTGAAAAGACGAGCACGCGCACGCGCAGCAGCTTCGAGGTCGCGGCGCATGATCTGGGCATGGGCAGCACGTATCTCGACTCCACCGGTTCGCAGATCGGCAAGAAGGAGAGTATCGCCGACACCGCGCGCGTGCTCTCGGGCATGTTCGACGGCATCGAATACCGCGGCTACGGCCAGAGCATCGTCGAGGAGCTGGCGCAGTACGCCTCCGTCCCGGTCTGGAACGGGCTGACGGACGAGTTTCACCCGACGCAGATCCTCGCGGACTTCCTGACCATCCGGGAGCATTTCGGCTCGCTCGACGGCATCCACCTCGTCTACATGGGCGACGCGCGCTTCAACATGGGCAACTCCCTCATGGTCGGCTGCGTGAAGATGGGCATGCACTTCACGGCCTGCGCGCCGGAGGGCTACTTCCCCGATGCGCAGCTCGTCGCGGAGTGTCAGGCCATCGCGGCGCAGACGGGCGCGGTGCTCGACTTCCTCTCCGACCCCGCCGCAGCCGTGCAGGGCGCGAACGTGATCTATACCGACATCTGGGTCTCCATGGGCGAGCCCGAGAGCGTCTGGGCCGAGCGCATTGCCGCGCTCGCGCCGTATCAGGTCAACGCGGCGCTCATGGCCAAGGCCGAGCCCAACGCCATCTTCATGCACTGCCTGCCGGCGTATCACGACAAAAAGACCGCCATCGGCAACGAAATGTGCACGCGCTTCGGCCGCGAGGCCATGGAGGTCACGGACGACGTGTTTGAAAGCGCGCAGTCGGTCGTGTTTCAGGAGGCCGAAAACCGCATGCACACCATCAAGGCCGTCATGGCGGCGACGCTTGCGGAGATCGAGCTATGAAGCGCTATCTTGTACTTGAAAACGGCAAGGTCTTTGCAGGCCTCGCCCTCGGCGCGCCATGCGACACGTTCGGTGAGCTGGTGTTCACCACCGGCATGAACGGCTACATCGAGACACTCACCGACCCCAGCTACTGCGGCCAGATCGTGCTGCAGACCTTCCCGCTCATCGGCAACTACGGCATCATCCCGGCCGATTTTGAGGGCAAATGCTGTGTGCGCGGCTATGTCGTGCGTGAAGCGTGCCCCACACCCTCGAACTTCCGCTGCGCGCAGACGCTCGACGCGTTCCTGAAAGAAAACAACATCCCCGGCATTACCGGCATCGATACCCGCGCCGTCACGCGCATCCTGCGCGAGGCCGGCACCATGAACGCCGCCATCTGCGACACGGTGCCGGACGATCTCGCGCCCCTGCGCGCCTACCGCATCACGGACCCCGTGCCGCAGGTGACGACGCCGGAACCCTACACCCTCCAGCCGGAGGGCAGCGTGCTGCACCGCGTGGCGCTCATCGACTACGGTGCCAAGCGCAACATCGCGCGCGAGCTCTGTAAGCGCGGCTGCGCCGTGACGGTGCTGCCCTGCTCAGCCAGGGCGGAGGACATCCTCGCCGCCGGATATGACGGCGTCATGCTCTCCAACGGCCCCGGCGACCCGACCGACAACGTCAGCCAGATCGCGGAGATCGCCAAACTCTTCGGCCGCATCCCGATGTTCGGCATCTGCCTCGGTCACCAGCTCATGGCGCTGGCGCAGGGCGGCAGCACCGTGAAGCTCAAATACGGCCACCGCGGCGTGAACCAGCCGGCGCGCGACGTGTGCGGCACGCGCACGTTCCTCACCAGCCAGAACCACGGCTACGCCGTCGTGCCCGAGAGCGTGAAAACCGGCGTCATCCGCTACGTCAACGCCAACGACGGCACGTGCGAGGGCATCGATTACCCCGACCTGCGGGCCTTTTCCGTGCAGTTTCACCCCGAGGCGTGCTCGGGCCCGCACGATACGGCCTTTCTCTTTGACCGATTCTGTGACCTGATGGGAGGTGCGCACCATGCCGATTGATTCCAGCATCCGCAAAGTCATGGTCATCGGCTCCGGCCCGATCGTGATCGGTCAGGCGGCGGAGTTTGACTATGCCGGCGCGCAGGCGTGCCGCGTGCTGCACGACGCGGGCGTGAACGTCGTGCTCGTCAACTCCAACCCCGCAACCATCATGACCGACAAGGCCCTCGCGGACGAAATTTATCTCGAGCCGCTCACGCTGACCTCCGTCAAGCGCATTATTGAAAAGGAACAGCCCGACAGTCTCCTCGCCGGGCTCGGCGGCCAGACGGGCCTGACGCTCGCGATGGAGCTCGACAAGGAGGGCTTTCTGCAGCAGCACAACGTCCGCCTCATCGGCACGAACGCCGAAGCCATCGACAAGGCCGAGGACCGCGAGCTCTTCAAGGAGACCATGGCCGCCATCGGCGAGCCGACCATCCCCTCCGGCATCGCGAACACCGTGGCCGAGGCGCTGGAGGTAGCGGACAGCATCGGCTACCCCGTCATCATCCGCCCGGCGTTCACGCTCGGCGGCGCGGGCGGCGGCGTGGCCTACAGCCCGGAGGAGCTCACGCTCGTCGCGCAGACGGGCCTCGACGCGTCCCCGATCACGCAGATCCTCGTCGAGCGCTATATCTACGGCTGGAAAGAGATCGAGTTTGAGACCATGCGCGACGGCGCCGGCAACGTCATCGCCGTGTGCAGCATGGAAAACTTCGACCCCGTCGGCGTGCACACCGGCGACAGCATCGTCGTCGCCCCGGCGCTGACGCTCTCGGACAAGGAGTTTCAGATGCTGCGCAGCGCGGCGCTGAACATCATCTCCGCGCTCGACATCGTCGGCGGCTGCAACTGCCAGTTCGCGCTTGATCCCGACAGCTTTGAGTACGCCGTCATCGAGGTCAATCCCCGCGTGTCGCGCTCATCCGCGCTCGCCTCGAAGGCGACCGGCTACCCGATCGCAAAGATCACGACGAAGATCGCCCTCGGATACACGCTCGATGAGATCCAGAACGACATCACCGGCAAGACCTGCGCCTGCTTTGAGCCTGCGCTGGACTACGTCGTCGTGAAATTCCCCAAGTGGCCGTTCGACAAGTTCGTCGGCGCGTCCCGCCGCCTCGGTACACAGATGAAGGCCACGGGCGAGGTCATGGCCATCGGCACGAACTTTGAAAGCGCGCTGCTCAAGGCCGTGCGCGGTGCCGAGATCCACCTCGACACGCTGCACGCCGCCCCGCTGTCCGACCGCCCGGTGCGCGACCGGCTCGCCGACTGCGACGATCACCGCCTGTTCACCGTCTTTGAGGCGCTGTGCAGCGGCGTGTCCGTCGACGAGATTCACGACATCACCCGCATCGACCGCTGGTTTCTGGCCCGCCTGCAAAACCTCGTGGACTACGAGGCGAGCATTCAGGGCGGCCTGACGCCGGAGCTTTATCAGCGCGGCAAGTACCTCGGCTATCCGGACGCGGTGCTGCGCCGCCTATCCGGCAGCGAGACGCTGCCCGCCTTCCGCGCGGGCTACAAGATGGTCGACACCTGCGCCGCCGAGTTCGACGCGCAGACGCCGTATTTCTACGCCAGCGCGGACGCACGCTGCGAGGCGCGCACCTTCCCGCGCAGCGGCAAGCCCGTCGTCATGGTGCTCGGCTCGGGTCCGATCCGCATCGGGCAGGGCATCGAGTTTGACTATTCGTCCGTCCACTGCGTGTGGACGCTCAAGGCCATGGGCTACGACGTCGTCATCGTCAACAACAACCCCGAGACCGTCTCCACGGACTACGACACCGCCGACCGCCTGTATTTCGAGCCGCTCACGGCCGAGGACGTGCTGCAGATCATCGATGTCGAGCACCCCGTCGGCGTCGTGGTCGCCTTCGGCGGGCAGACCGCCATCGCGCTCACGCAAACGCTCGACCGCCACGGCATCCGCATCCTCGGCACGTCGGCCGAGGGCATTGACATCGCCGAGGACCGCGAGCGGTTTGATGCCCTGCTCGAGCAGTTTCACATCTCGCGCCCGAAGGGCATGGGTGTGCAGACGCTGCCCGAGGCGCTGCACGCCGCGCAGACGCTCGGCTACCCCGTGCTGCTGCGCCCGTCGTACGTCATCGGCGGACAGAACATGAAGATCGTCCACGACGATGACGAGGTCACAACGTATATGCAGCGCATCCTCGCGCAGGGCATCGACAACCCTGTGCTCGTGGATAAATACATGATGGGCACGGAGCTGGAGGTGGACGTCATCTCCGACGGCACGGATGTGCTCATCCCCGGCATCATGGAGCACATCGAGCGCGCCGGCGTGCACAGCGGTGACTCCATCGCCGTCTACCCGCCGTACAACCTTAACGACATCATGACGGACAAGATCGTTGACAGCTCGCGCAAGCTCGCCCTCGCGCTCGGCACGAAGGGGCTGGTGAACATCCAGTACCTCATCTGGGAAAACGAGCTCTACGTCATCGAGGTCAACCCCCGCGCCTCGCGCACCGTGCCGTACATCAGCAAGGTCACGGGCGTGCCGATGGTGGATGTGGCGGCGCGCGTCATGCTCGGCACACCGCTCAAAGACCTCGGCTACGGCACGGGGCTGCACCCCATCCCGCCGTATTACGCGGTCAAGGTGCCGGTGTTCTCGTTTGAAAAGCTCGGCGACGTCAACGCCTACCTCGGCCCGGAGATGAAGTCGACGGGCGAAGTGCTCGGCCTCGGAAAAACAATGCAGGAGGCGCTGTTCAAGGGGCTGACCTCGGCCGGCATGGTCGTCGGCCGGCACCCGGACGGCCGCCACGGCGTGCTCGTGAGCGTGGACACGCACGACCTCGGCGAGATCGTGTCGCTGGCCAAAAAGCTCGACGACCTGCACTTCGCGCTCTACGCGACCGCAGAGACCGCCGCTGCCATTGCGCGCCTCGGCATCGACGTCGTGACCGTCGACGGCATCCGCGAGAGCGACCACGCCTTCGCCCTGCTCGAGAGCGGCTGCATCGACTACATCGTCTACACCGGCGCGCTCAAGGACGCGACCACGGACGATTACATCGCCCTGCACCGCCGCGCGCTGCAGCTCGGCATCCCGTGCTTCACCTCGCTCGACACGGCCAACGCCCTGGCGGACATCATCGCCAGCCGCTACAACGAGCACAACACCGAGCTTGTGGACATCAACCACATGCGCACCAAGCGCCAGCGCCTGAAGTTTTCGAAAATGCAGGCCACCGGCGATGACTATATCTACGTCGAAAATTTTGACGGGCACATCACCTGCCCCGAATCGCTGTGCATCCCGCTGTGCTCGCGTCACCGCGGCATCGGCGGTTACGGCATCGTGCTCATCGAGCGCAGCGCCGTGGCCGACGCGAAAATGCGCGTGTTCAACCGCGACGGCAGCCCCGGCGGCATCGGCGGCAACGCCATCCGCTGCGTGGGCAAGTACCTGTACGACAACGGCATCGTGCCGCGCGCCGATCTCACCATTGAGGCCGGCGGCCAGGTGCACCGGCTGCACCTCTACACGCGCTTCGGCACGGTCGGCCTCGTGACGGTCGAGATGGGAAAGCCCGCCTTCGCACCCGAGGCTGTGCCCGTGGCGCTCGAGGGCGAGCGCGTGATCGACCGGCCCGTGACCATCGCGGGCGGAGAGTACCGCATCACGTGTCTCTCGATGGGCAACCCCCACTGCGTCGTCTTTGTCGACCGCGTGGACGAGGTGGACGTCGCGCACCTCGGCCCGCAGTTTGAGCACGCAGACCTCTTCCCCGCGCGCACAAACACGGAGTTCATCCGCGTCGTCAACCGCACGACGATCAAAATGCGCGTCTGGGAGCGCGGCAACGGCGAGACCCGCGCCTGCGGCACGGGCGCGTGCGCGGCCGTGGTGGCCGCCGTGGAAAACGGCCTGTGTCCGAAGGGCGAGACCATCACGGTCAAGGTCACCGGCGGCGACCTGCTCGTCACCTACGATGACGACGGCGTGCGTCTGACCGGCAACGCCGAGCTCGCCTTCACCGGCGTGACCACATACTGAGCCGCAAAACGAAAATCACCCGCATCCAAACCGGATGCGGGTGATTTTTTTGCTGCCGAAAAGGCGCTTTCCGTTTGCCGCGCCGCTCAGCCGCGCATGGCGGCGGCGAACGCGTCGATGCGCGCGATGTCGAAATCGGGCTCGGAATACTGCGCGCGGTACTGGGGCGACGTCATCAGCGCGCCGAAGAGCTGCTTGTAGACATAGCTCATCTTCGCGTACTGCATCTTGCCGCCGAGGATATCCTTCGCCGCCGCGTGCTCCAGCAGCGCGGGCGAGAAGAAGTGCTCGAGATAGCCCTCCGTACCGGGCGTGGTATAGCAGCACAGATACAGCCCGAGCTTCTTGCCCAGCAGCGTCTTTTCGTTGCGGCGCAAAAAGCGCTTGATGTGCTTGTCGAGCTTGAACATATACACGCAGCTGCCGATGATGACCGTGTCATAGCCTTCGAGCGAGACGCCGCGCTCGCGGACATTGCACAGCGTCACATCGCCGCCGATGGCGCTCTTGAGCATATAGGCGATCTCCTCCGTCGCGCCGTAACGCGAAGCGAACAGGATCAGCGTTTTCATGCAGTGACCTCCTTTTCCGCCCTCACGGGCGGCCTTTCCACATATATGTATATAAGAGTATAGGAAGCCGCCGCGCCGCTGTCAAGCCCGCGTGCGATTTTTTTATCCGACCGGCACGGGTTCGCCCCGCTGCGCGTCCGGCTCGCGCCGCCGCGCCTTGGGGATGTTGATGGTGAGAATGAGCGCGTCGTCCGTCTCCTGCCGCTGCATGCCGGCGTCGATGCCGCCCTGCTTCATGAGGTCGAGACTGTGGGCGATCGTGTTGAGAAACACGCGCACGTCCTTGAGGATGAAGGTCTTCTGCCGCTCGCTCTCGGGCGCGGCTTTGGCCTCGAGCAGGCGGTCGATGTAGGCGTCCGTCGCGGCGACGTTCAGGTCGCGGCTGAGGATATAGGCCAGCGCCGCGCGCTGCTCGTCCGGCGTCTCGAGCCGCAGCAGCGCGCGCCCGTGCCGCTCGGTGAGCCCGGCGTTGCGCATGGCGTTGAGCACATCCTCCGGCAGACGCAGCAGGCGGAGCTTATTCGCCACGGCCGACTGCGACTTGCCCAGCCGCCGCGCGCACTCCTCCTGACTGAGACCGAAGAGCCGGATGAGCTGCGCGATGCCGCGCGATTCCTCAAGGAAATCGAGGTCGTTGCGCTGGAGGTTTTCCACCAGCGCGATGAAGCTCGCCTCCTCCAGATCGAGCTCCATGACGATGCACGGCACCTCGCTGAGCCCCGCCATGCGCGCGGCGCGCAGGCGGCGCTCGCCGGCCACGAGCTCATACCCGTCCGGACGCGGTCGCACGGTCAGCGGACTGAGCACGCCGTACTCGGCGATGCTGCGCGAGAGCTCCTCGAGCTGCGCCGGGGGAAAGTTCTGCCGCGGCTGGACTGCGCTCGGCGCGATCGCGTCCACCGCCAGATACACGATGCCGCCGCGCTGCGCGCGGCCGGAATGGTTGGAAAACTGCATAGCAAACCCTCCATATCTTGTGTTTTGCAACATAAAAATAGACCATATATTGCGCAAAACACGGCGAATTCGGGCGCGCGCCGAAAAAAAGGGGGCAGATCGGGATCGATCCGCCCAAAACAGGGTCATGGGATAAAGATATGAGCCGTGGCTTCCAAGGTGCGGAAGTCAATTGGATAAGCTGTATTGTTATTGTAGCGCCGGGCGCGGAAAATGTAAAGAGCGAACGGTGTCGGTCGGGCACCTGTTTTGTCGGCGGCGGAATCTTTTTTCCCGCGCCGGGGCATACTGTCCGGGAATACACGGAAAAGGAGATGGAAGCATATGCAGGTGATCGACCGCATCGCGCTGATCCTCACGATCGTCGGCGGGCTCAACTGGGGCAGCATCGGCCTGTTCCGGTTTGATCTCGTGGCGTGGATCTGCGGCGGGCAGACCGCCGTGGCCGCGCGCGTGATCTACACACTCGTCGGTCTGGCCGCGGTCTGGTGCATTTCCCTGCTCTTTCGCGGCCGCGACGAGCTCGACGGCGCGGAGGACATGTAATGCCACCGGCAGCGAAAAACGGCATGGCCGACGCCATGCCGTTTTTTGAGGCTGTCAAAAAGGATTCCTTTTTGACAAAGGATGGGCTGCCTGACTGCAGCGCACGCGCCGTCCGTCTCCGGCGGACGGCGCGCACGTTTGCAGGCCGAGAAGTATTTTCTTCGCCGCACATGTCGCCGAAGAAAATGATTGAACTTTCTTTGCGCCTGCGGGCGCAAACTCTACGAGGTTTCTATATTATTTGCTCACCCCAGCCGCGGCAGTGCACCGGCGCTGCCGGGAATGCGGTCGAAGGCATCGATCGGCGGCAGATGCGCCTCGAGCGCGCGCACGAGCTCGCCCCCGAGCAGACCGCCAAGCGTGTTGAGCATCAGATCGTCCACATCACACAGACGGTATGAGCCGCGAAACAGGAAAAACAGCCCCGTGAGCTGCCCGAGCTCGATGAACGCCGAAAACGCCAGCGACACGAGCGCGACGCGGCCGAGATCCAGACCGCAGACGTAACGCAGGTACATCCCGAACGGCAGAAGCATCAGGATGTTGCACACGACCTGCTGCACCGTGCGGTCGAACAGCGCCGGCAGATACGTGCGCGCATCGGAGCGCACGAGCGGCGTCTCGCGCAGGAAATCGGCCACGAACTGAAACGGCACGAGCTGCGCGTCATAGGTCGTGAGCTTCGCCGCCTGCGCAGCGTCCGGCAGCGGGAAAAACACGAGCGCCAGCACGCACAGAACATAAAACAAAAACAGGCCGCCGAACACGGCGCGCACCCAGTTGAAGCAGTGCGCACGCATCTGCCGGCAGAAAAACGGCACGGCAACCGGCGCCGCCAGCAGCGGGAATGCGCATACCGCCAGCCGGATACTGCCCAGAACATTGACCATCATGTCAGCCTCCCATGGGAGCGCTCCCGCCCCCGGTTTCTGACATCAGTATAGCCGCAAACGGCATCACACCGCCATCGTTTTGGCTTACAGTTGGCTTACATCTTCGTAAGGCTGCGCGGCAGGGCGCAAAAAAACCGGGCGCGTCAATCAAGACGCGCCCGGCCGGTTTTTCAAAAACCTCGCGGACAGATATGTTTCCTCAGGCAACGAGGAAGAACTTCACAAGGAAGAGCAGCGAGATGGCATACGTCAGCAGCGAAACATCCTTGCCCTTGCCCGTGCAGAGCTTGAGCACGGAATAGCTGATCAGACCCAGACCGATGCCGTGACCGATCGAGCCGGAGATCGGCATGGAGATGAGCATGATTGCCACCGGCAGGCTCTGATAAATGTCGTCAAAGTCGACCTTCTTGAGACCGCCGAGCATCAGCAGGCCGACGTAGATGAGCGCGGAGCTGGTCGCGGCGGCGGGGATGATGGCGGCGATGGGCGCGAGGAACATACTCGCAAGGAAGAGCAGGCCGGTCGTCAGGGCGGTCAGGCCCGTGCGGCCGCCGGCCTCCACGCCGGAGGCGGACTCGACAAACGTCGTGACTGTGGACGTGCCGGTGCACGCGCCCGTGACGGTGCCGACGGCGTCGGCCAGCAGCGCCTCGCGCATGCGCGGCATATTGCCGTCCTTGTCGACCATGCCGGCGCGGCTCGCCGTGCCGACGAGCGTGCCGATGGTGTCGAACATATCAATGATGCAGAACGTGATGACGAGCGTCACGACCGTGAACCAGCCGATCTCGCCGAGCGCGGCAAAGTCGAACTTGAACAGGGTCGTTGCGGCCATGTCGCCGAACGCAGGCACGAACGACGCGCCCTTGAGCGCCGCGAACGGGTTCGTATGCAGGAAGATGGCCTCACCCGCCCAGTAGATGCCGGACGCGCAGAGCATGCCCAGCAGCACGGAGCCCTTGACCTTTTTGTGCGCGAAGAGCACGATCAGAAACAGGCCGACAAACATGGTCACGACCGTGAGCACCATCTGCGGGTAGCCGTCGCCCATGTTGGCCTTGGCGAGGCTGGGCGTGAGCGCGCCGAAGAAATCGCGCATCACGAAAAACGGGCCGCCTTCGCTCGAGTACACGCCGGCGTTGGACCCGATGCCGATGTTGAGCAGCATGAGGCCGATGGCCGGCGCGATGCCGAGCCGGATGCCGAGCGGAATGGCCTCGACGATCTTCTCGCGCACCTTGAGCACCGAGAGCACGATGAACACGATGCCCTCGATGAGGATGATGCACAGCGCCGTCTGGAACGACTGCAGGTAGCTCATGCCGGTCAGGGTGACGATGTTGGCCACGACGACGGCAAAGAAGCTGTTGAGTCCCATGCCGGGTGCCATGGCAAAGGGCTTGTTGGCCGCGAACGCCATGACGAGCGTGCCGACGGCGGAGGCGATGCACGTGGCGAGGAACACGCCGTTCCAGAGCTGCGAGCCGCCCTGAGCGCCGAAGCCGGTCAGCAGATTCGGGTTGAGCGCGATGATGTACGCCATGGTCATAAACGTCGTCAGACCGGCGACGATCTCCGTGCGTACGGTGGTGTTGTTTTCTTTCAGATGAAAGAGCTTTTCCATTGAGATCCCCTCTCCATATAGTTTTTGCCGGAAAACGCAAAACGTCGTCAGTATACCGCGATTCACTGCGCCTGTCAACGGCAAAAAGCCGGACACGGGCGTCCCGTGTCCGGCTTTGAGATCCCGGTGTTATTGCTCCCGCGCGGGACAGTCGCGCTCATGGCAGGTAAAGAGGATGACCTGCCGGTGCTGCGCGATCTCCCGGAAGAGCGCCATGGCGCGCCTGGCGCGCGCGTCGTCGAAATTCACGAGCGTGTCATCGAGCACGAGCGGGCACGGATCGTCCGTCGGGCACGTCAGCTCGCACAGCGCCAGACGCACGGACAGGTACAGCAGATCCGCCGTCCCCGCCGAGAGATAGGCCGTGTCGCGCGGCGTCGGGTCATCGGCACTGCGCGCCTTGGCCGACAGGTCGCGCGCGAGCACGAGCTCGTCGTAGCGGCCGCCGGTGAGGTAGTCCATGTAGTCGGCCGCCTTCTGCGCAAGCTGCGGGGAAAAGCGGCTCTGCAGCTCGGCATCGGCGCGGCCGAGCGTCTCGATCGCAAGCGCGAGCGCGGCATACTGCCGCTCGAGCACGTCGCGCTGCTCGAGAAGCTGCGCGTGCTCGCACCTGAGCGCCATCGGGTCGCCGACGGCGAGCGCCGCACCCGTGAGCTGTGCCTGCTGCGTGCGCAGGCGCGTGCGCACGCTCTCAAGCGCGCTCCTGCGCTGATAGAGCGCGGCGGCTTCGCCCGTGCCGCTCTCAAAATCGAGGCTTTGCAGCAGCCGCTCGTGCGTCTCGCACTGATGCTCGCGCGCATCCTCGAGCGCGGCGGCGGCGCGCCGCTCGGTCTCCATGGCGGCGGCGCACGCGCGGTAAGCGGCGCGGTGTACCTCCGCCTGATAGTAAATACCGTCTGCATCCTGCGCGCCGTAGCTGCGCAGGAGCTTTCCGAGCGCGGCGGATGCCTGCTGCGCGCGCTGCCTGCCGTTTGCCGCCACGATCAGCAGCACGAGCGCCGCGGCCGCCAGCGCGATGGCCGCATAGTACAGCGGCTGCGCCACCAGATAGCCCAGCACGGCACACAGTGCCGCGAGCACGAGCGCCGCGATCCAGAAATACGGCTTGCCGCCGTGCGCCGCCGTGTCGGAGAGCGCCTGTGCACGCTGTGCGTCGCGCTCGGCGGTCTCGCCCGCTTCGTCCGGCGTCTGCACGCCGAAGTGCGTCTGCTCGAGCGCGGTGCGCTTGGCCGCGGCGTCGCGCCGCGCCTGTTCGAGCGTCTGCTCGAGCGTGCGCAGGTTGGACTTTTCCTCGCCCATGCTGCTCAGCGCCGCGCGGCGCTGCCGCTGGCGGGCGGCGTTCATCTGATCGGTAACGGTCTGCAGCTCCGCCTCCGTCTCCCGCAGCTCGGCGGCGCAGGCCGCCTGCTCCTGCGCGTTGCGCTCGAGGCGGTGCAGCTGCTCTTCCACCGTCGTGATGCGGCCCTCCAGCTCCGGCAATGCGCCGTGCTGTCCGCTGCGGCGGCGGCGCAGCCACGCGCGCAGCTGCGCATCGGCCTCGGTGTAGGAGCTGGCCTCCTCGCCGGAGGTCACGATGGCGGAGATGCGCCGCTCAAGCTCGGGCGTGCCGGTCACGACGAGGCCGCCCTGCCCGATGAACGCGCTGCGCTGGAACACCTCCGCCGACACGCCCGTGAGCTGCTCGCCCGCGTCCGTCGCCGTCAGGCCGGGCACCGGGATGTCCGTGCCCGTGTACACCGCCGAAAAGGCGCGCATCGGCGCGCTCTTCGCCTCCGTCCAGCGGCGGATCGTGATGCGCTTGCCGTCCTGCTCGAGCTCGAGCTCGCCCGCCATGGGCTTGCCACTCCAGGGCGCATATTTCTGCTTGTCGGGCACGAAGCCCGCGCGGGCGCGCTGGGACGTGTCGATCCCGTAGAGCATGGCGCGCAGGAAGGCGCACCACGTGCTCTTGCCGCTCTCATTCGGCGCATAGATGATATTCAGCCCCGTGTCGAGCCGCAGCTGCTCGCCGTCGAGCGTTCCGAACGTGCCCTGCATATGCCGGATGATCACAGCGTCACCACCTCCTCATCGTGGTCCAGTGCCGCGAGCCCCCAGCGCGCGGCCATAACGATCGTCTCTCGGTCGCGGTCGGAGTCCGCCGCGTCGTATTTTTGCTTGAGCTGCGCGAGAAACTGTCCGCGCAGCGTACCCTCGCCCGCGCGCGCCCAGAGATCCCGGCGTGCGCGTGTCTCGTCGCGCAGCTGCATGGCGAACACCTGCCCCTCGAGCGCGGCGCGCAGCGCAGCGGGGTTCGGCGCACGGTCGGTCTCGCCCGTGAGCACGATGCGGAAGATATTGCGCGCAGCCCCCTCCGGCAGCGCGGCAAGCACCGCCTGCACGGGGTCTGCATCCGTGACATCGACGCGCAGGATCTCATACCGCCGCCCGGGCACGGGCAGAAACTGCGCCTGCACATCGCCTGCGGCGACGTCCACGAGCAGCACGCCCTTTTCCCCCGTCTCGTCAAAGCCGCGCCCTTCCATGCAGCCCGGCCACGCATACACCGTGCCCCCGGCGCGCTGCACGCCGCCGAAGCGGTGCGTGTGGCCGAAGGCGGCGTAGTCCAGCCCGCTGTGCGCAAGGTCCGCCGCCGACACGGGATTATACGCCGAGGCGGGATTTCCCACCTCCGCGTGCATACACAAAACGTCCAGCAGCCCCGGCTCTTTCGGCACGGAAAAGCCCCGCAGCAGCGCGGGACAGCGGCTGTCGGTAAACGCCGCGCCCCAGACGCGCACGCCCAGCTCCGGCAGCGCGACGGCCTCGATGCGCTGTGTGCGGAAGATATGTACGTTCTCCGGAAACGTCAGGCGCGCATACGGCGCGCCCGCGCTGTAATAGTCGTGGTTTCCGGGCGCGAGAAACACCTCCGAAGCGCAGCCGGCAAACGTCTCGGCGAGCGCCTTTGCCGTCTCGGGATAGGGGCTGCCGCTGTCGAGCAGGTCGCCCGCGAGCAGGATGATCTGCGCGCCGTGCGCCCTGGCCAGCTCCGGCAGAGCGCGCAGAAGGTCGCGCTGCTCCCGGCGGCGCTGCGCCGCCTGCGCGCCGGAGAGCGCCTCGAACGGCGAATCGAGGTGCAGATCCGCCGCGTGCAGAATGCGCACGCTCATCTCAGGCGCACCGGCCGCACATCGCGGCACAGGCCGGTGTCGCTGTCGACCTCAAAGATCGCGCCCTCGAGCTTGGCCGCGCCCATGGCCGCCTCATAGCGGCGCGGCGGGTCGCCGAGGAACTTGCCGATCGACTGCTCCGGCGCAATGCCGAGCACGGCGTTGGCCGGTCCCGTCATGCCGAGGTCGGTCAGGTAGCCCGTGCCCTCGGGCAGTACCTCGGCGTCCGAGGTCTGCACGTGCGTGTGCGTGCCCCAGACGGCCGTCACGCGCCCGTCGAGATAAAAGCCCATGGCGCGCTTTTCGCTCGTGGCCTCGGCATGCATATCGACGAGGACGATCTTCGCCTGCGTCTGCTCGAGAATATCGTCCACGACGAGAAACGGGTTATCCGTGTTCGTATCGAGCGTGAAGCGCCCCATGAGGTTGATGACGCAGATCGGCCCGCCGCGCACGGAATACTCGCCCCAGCCGCGGCCCGGACACTGCGGCGCGAAGTTTGCCGGGCGCAGAATGCGCTTTTTCTGCTCGAGATACGGCTGCAGCTCGTAGCGCGTCCACGTGTGGTTGCCGAGCGTGATGACGTCCGCACCGGCGGCGAAGATCGCGTCCGCCTGCTTGGGCGTGACGCCGACGACGTTGGCGTTTTCGCCGTTGACGACCGTAAAATCGATGTGCTCCTGCTCCTTGAAGGCACGCAGGTGCTCGCTCAAAAATGCAAGGCCGGACGCGCCCACAACGTCGCCCACGGCCAGAATACGCAGGATCATACCTGTCCCCTCCCATTCGATCGGAAGAAAATTTGAAAGCTATAACAAAAGTAGTATACCACCGACGGCAGGCGAGAAGCAATCCAGAAACTGCATTTGCGTGCCGCGCATTGCTTTTCGCGCCGCGCGCATACTATCCGCGCAGCAGCCTTGCTGCGAAAGGAGGCAAAAGCATGAGCAGAGACAGCAAAATGTGCGCCGCGCAGTTTGCCAAGGGCATGGGCATCGGGCTGGGCGTCGGCATGGCGGTCGGCGCGGCGGCGGGGCTGATGATGCAGCCGCAGAAAAAGCGCGCCAACGGCATCGTGGCCGACGCCGTGCGCACGGTCAGCGATGTGACGGACACGATCCGCGATACGATGGGCTGGTAAAAACGCGAAGAAGAAAATATTTTTGAAAAAGTGCTTGCAATTCCGGCAGAGCTATGCTATTATACTTAGGCGCGTTAGGAGCGCACTAAGCGCCGTTAGCTCAGCTGGATAGAGCGTCTGGCTACGGACCAGAAGGCCGGGGGTTCGAATCCCTCACGGCGTGCCAATAACCGGATCACCGATGGTGATCCGGTTATTTTTTTATGCGCCGGGCACCCGACGGCGCGTAAGGCGCTTGTGCCTTGCGGCGCGGCGTGCCGCATGGTATAATACATGCAGCTTTTGGAAAGGCGGGCACGGGTGCCTGCCTTTCATAACACTGCAAGGAGTCTGCCATGTCGATAAGAAAACGGGCCGCCGCCGCGCTTGCCGCCCTGCTGGGGCTCTGCGTGCTGCTGGCCATCCTTGTAATGGCCTGTGCCCCGCGCACCGAAACCGCCGATGTCGCGATCCTCATGTACCACGCCTTCACCGAAGACGAAGCGGACACCGGCTCCCTGTGCACGCCGGCATCCGAGTTTGCGCGTCAGCTCAGCGCCCTGCGGGATGCGGGCTATACGTCCGTCGGCTATGCCGATCTGATCGAATTTGTCAACGGCGACGGCAAGCTGCCGGAAAAGCCCCTGCTCATCACCATAGACGACGGCTATCAGAACAATCTGGATCTGGCGGCGCCGCTGCTCGAAAAATACGGCTTTTGCGCCAACATCGCCGTGATCGGCGTCTCCATCGGTCACACGACCTACAAGGACACCGGCATCCCGATCATGCCGCACTTCTCGCTCGAGGATGCGCGCCCGTGGGTCGCGCGCGGCGTCCTGACGGTCACGACCCACTCCTATGACATGCACCAGGTCACCGCCGTCGACGGAGCCGGCTGCCGCCGCGGCGTGCTGCAAATGCGCGGCGAAGCCGAGCCCGACTACATCGCCGCGCTGACGCAGGATTACACGCGCGCGCAAGAGCTGCTTACCGGGCTGCCGGGCACGCCGCTGCCCGTGTTCACCTATCCCAACGGCGCGTATTCCGAGCTGTCGGAGCGCGTGCTGCAGGCGCTGGGCGTTCAGGTCACGGTCACGACCGAGGGCGGCGCGAACCGTCTGGTCAAGGGCGAGCCGGAAACGCTCCGGCTGCTGCACCGGATCCATGTATGGCGCGGCACGAAGCCGGACATGCTCCTCAGCCGCATCGACGGCGCGCTGCAGGCGCTGCGCTGACACCGCGCCCCACGCTTCCCGCCCGGGCGGATCGAAGCGCGGCGGCCGTCTGCCATGAGCCGCTAACGAAAGACAGCAAAGGCGTCCCCGTCCGGGGACGCCTTTGCCATGCTTTGATGCGCTTACGCGATGCCGGTGACGGTGTAGTCCTTGGCCTCGACCGCGGCCTTGAGCGCGGCGTCGTCCACCGGGGCGCTGAGCGTCACGACGGCGGTGCCCGCCGTGTGGCTGACCTCAGCCTCCGTGACTTCCGGCAGCGCCTCAAGCGCCTTCTTCACGGTCGCCTCGCAGTGAGTGCACATCATGCCTTCGATCGAAATGGTCTTTTTCATTGTGGTTTCCTCCTTGATTTCCGGTACTTCTTTGAGATGGCTTGCACGTTTGTGATCACGACGTGCATCGTGCAGGTCAAACAGGTTCAGGCGCAGGGCGTTCGTGACCACGCAGAAGCTCGACAGGCTCATGGCCGCCGCGCCGAGCATGGGGCTGAGCGTCAGGCCGAGCGGGACGAACACGCCCGCCGCGATGGGGATGCCGATGGTGTTGTAGAAAAACGCCCAGAACAGGTTCTCGTGGATGTTGCGCAGCGTCGCGCGGCTGAGCCGGATGGCCGCCGGGACGTCGCTCAGGCGGCTGTTGACGAGCACGACGTCGGCCGCGTCGATGGCCACGTCCGTGCCCGCGCCGATGGCGATGCCGACGTCCGCGCGCGTGAGCGCCGGTGCGTCATTGATGCCGTCGCCGACCATGGCGACCTTGCCGCGCGCGCTCAGGCGGCGGATCTCGCGCTCCTTGCCGTCGGGCAGCACGCCCGCGATCACCTCGTCCACACCGGCCTGCGCGCCGATGGCCTTGGCCGTGCGCGCGTTGTCGCCCGTGAGCATGACGACGCGGATGCCCATGTTCTGCAGCGCACGGATGGCCTGCGGGCTGTCGGGCTTGAGCACGTCCGCGACGGCGATGACGCCGAGAAGCTTACCGCCGCGCGCGAAAAAGAGCGGTGTCTTGCCCGCCTCCGCGAGCTGCTCTGCGCGCACCGAAACGACGTCGGGGAGCGCCGCCGCGGTGCGGATGAAGTCCGCATTGCCGCCGCAAAGCTTCTGCCCGTCGAGCATGGCCTGGAGCCCGCTGCCCGGCAGCGCCTGAAACGCCGTCACCTCGGCGGCGGTCAGCCCGTCCGCCTGCGCACGGCGCAGCACGGCCTTGGCCAGCGGGTGCTCGCTCTTTTGCTCGAGCGCGCAGGCCGCGCCCAGCAGCTCCGCCTCGGTCACGCCCGGAACGGGGCAGATGTCCGTCACCGTGGGCTCGCCGGAGGTGACGGTGCCGGTCTTGTCGAGCGCGACGATCTGAATGCGGCCGGTCTCCTCAAGGGAGGCCGCCGTCTTGAACAGGACGCCGTTTTTCGCGCCCACGCCGCTGCCGACCATGATCGCCACCGGCGTGGCGAGACCGAGCGCGCACGGGCAGCTGATGACCAGCACCGAGATGCCGCGCGCGAGCGCGTAGCCCACGCTGCGCCCGAGCAGCAGCCAAACGAGAAACGTCACGAACGCGGCGCCCATGACCGCCGGCACGAACACGCCGGACACCTTGTCGGCGATCTTGGCGATCGGCGCCTTCGTCGCCGCCGCGTCGCGCACCATGCGGATGATCTGCGCGAGGGTCGTGTCCTCGCCGACGCGCGTGGCGCGACATCTGAGAAAGCCGGACTGGTTCACCGTCGCGGCCGACACGGCTGCGCCCGGCGCTTTGTCGACCGGGATGCTCTCGCCGGTGAGCGCCGCCTCGTTGACCGCGCTCGTGCCGTCGAGCACCACACCGTCGACCGGGATGCGCTCCCCCGGCCGCACGAGAAACACGTCGCCCAGGCGCACCTGCTCGATCGGCACGGTCAGCTCCGCGCCGCCGCGCTCCACGGTCGCGGTCTTGGGCGCGAGCTGCAGGAGGCTGCGCAGCGCGTCGGTCGTCTTACCCTTGGCGCGCGCCTCGAGCGTCTTGCCGACGGTAATGAGCGTGAGGATCATGGCGGCGGACTCAAAGTAAAAATCATGCATATAGCCCATGACGGCCTGCGCATCGCCGCGCACCTGCGCGCCCGTCATGGCAAAGAGCGCATAGGTACTGTACACGAACGCCGCCGTCGCCCCGAGGGCCACGAGCGTGTCCATGTTCGGCGCGCGATGCCAGAGCGCCTGGAAGCCGCTGATGAAAAACTTCTGGTTGATGACCATGATGATCACCGTCAGAAGCAGCTGCGTCAGGCCCATGGCGACATGGTTGCCGTCATAAAACTTCGGCAGCGGCCAGCCCCACATCATGTGGCCCATGGAAAAATACATCAGGATGAGCAGAAAGCCCAGCGACCAGAACAGTCTGCGCCGCAGCTTCGGCGTCTCGTGGTCAGCGAGCGCATCGGCGCCGGCGGCAGGGTTCGCGCTCTGCTGCGCGCCCTTGACCGATGCGCCGTAGCCCGCGGCCTGCACCGCGTCGATGACGGCCTGGTCCGCTGCCGTGCCCTCCACCCCCATGGAGTTGGTCAGCAGGCTGACCGAGCATGCCGTCACGCCCGGCACATTTGACACCGCCTTTTCCACGCGCGCCGAGCAGGCCGCGCAGCTCATGCCGGTGACATGGTATTGCTTCAAAGTGGTTCCTCCTTTGCAGTGCGGCTCATTTCATGAGTTTCTGCAGCGTCGCCACCAGCTCGTCGATCACCTCGTCCTTGCCGTCGCGGATGTCCTCGACGACGCAGGTGCGGATGTGGCTGGCCAGCAGCTCCTTATTGAATGCATTGAGCGCCGCGCCAGCCGCCGCCGACTGCACGAGAATGTCCGGGCAGTAGGCGTCGTTCTCGACCATGCCGCGGATGCCGCGGATCTGGCCCTCGATGCGGTTGAGCCGGTGGATGAGCCGCTTGTATTCCTCCGGCGTGCGCTCCTTCTTGCGCTGCGAGCAGCCGCAGCAGCAGGTTTTTTTCTCATCGTCCATATGTCAGTACCTCATCGCTTTCCGTATACCCCTCCGGGGTGTTTTCAAATATATACCCCCGGTGGGTATCTGTCAAGTGCCCGCGTGCGGATAAAACAAAAAATTGAATGAATAAATACTAATACGTGCCGTTTCTCCTCAATTGCCCGAAAGCTGGAAAAACACTGGAATATAAGGACCTTCAGACCTATAATAAGCGTATATAACCGCATCAAAAACAATTCATGTATGAATATGCTAATAATACGACGAATAATGAAATTAAATTCACTCAAAACCTTGTGTGCTTTGTCAATTGAAAAATTTACATTTCAGACGTAAACTGCACATAAGATTTTTTCCGTCTGCAGCGCACTCCCGCTGCTCCGGCGGTGAAGAATCCAATCTCGTACAGAAAGAAGGCTTATCATGAAGAGGAGAATCTTGACTCTGCTGCTGACGCTGGTCATGGTGCTGTCGCTTCTGCCCGGCACGGCACTCGCCGTGAACGACAGCAGCGCACCCGCCGTGACGTATGCCGATCTGGCAGACATCAACGGCACTGCGCTCGTCCCCGACGGCGCAGGCGAAAACACGGAACTGACCGTAGCGGACGCAGTGCGTGCACTGCTGCTGTGGACGGGCATGACCGAGCAGCAGCTCGGCTCGTTCCCGGATGACTATCTGGCTCAGGCCCGCAGCATGGGCATGATCGACGCGGACACCGACGCCGACGCGCCCTGCACGCTCGCGGCTTACCGCCAGATGAAGGCAGTCGCCGACCAGATGTATGACGCGCTGCACGCCGACAAGCTGCAGCCGCTGTACATGAACGGTATGGCCCAGCCCATCTTCCCCTACACGACCGGCGAGGTCACGGAGGGCTACAGCAACGACGAGAGCGACATCATCCGCTACTGCGTCTATGTCGAGACCAACTACGACACCGACGACGACGGCAAGCTCGACCTCGTCAAGGCGCTCGTGCAGATCCCGCGCGCAGCGATGGAGGGCAACTACAAGGCTGCCACCATCTACGAGGCACGCCCGTACATCACCGGCTGCAACGAGAGCATGAACCCCGGCGAGAACCTCGGCAGCGAGGGCTATGACATCTCCAAGCTCTACAGCCAGCCGGACAAGCGCGTGCCCGCCGGCACCGCCACGACCGCTGAGGCTGCCGCCAATGCCAACAGCGCCGACTGGTACTACTGGAACCCGTCCGAATGGATGTACGACTACGAGGACCTCAACTGGTATGACTACTATCTTGTGCGCGGCTTTGCCGTGGTCGAGTGCGGCGGTCTGGGCACGAAGGGCTCCGACGGCTTTGAGACCTGCGGCACCGATCTGGAGATCGATGCGTTCAAGTGCGTGATCGAATGGCTGCACGGCGACCGCGTGGCCTACACCGACAAGACCAGCAACGTCGCCATCTCGGCCGACTGGTCGAGCGGCAAGGTCGGCATGACCGGCCGCTCCTACGCCGGCACGACGCAGTTCGGTCTGGCAACGACCGGCGTCGCCGGCCTTGAGACCATCGTCCCCGTCGCCGGCATCGCGAGCTGGTATGAGTACACCAACTCTCAGGGTATCTCCACCAACAGCCTCGTCAACTACTCCGAGCGGCTCGGCTGGTACTGCAACGGCCGCTACCTCGATCCGGACGACTACGCGACCATCGCCGAAAAGTACGGCAACTACATGTACCAGATCCAGCAGGATCAGCTCAAGAGCAACGGCGACTACTCCGAGCACTGGGCGACCCGCGACTACACGCTCGACGCGGAAAACATCAAGTGCCCGGCGCTGATCGTGCACGGCCTCAATGACGACAACGTGCGCACGAAGGAATTCGACCTCATGTATCAGGCCTATCAGAAGGCCGGCGTGAACGTCAAGCTCCTGCTGCATCAGGATGCGCACCTGACCCCGAGCTACCCCGCCGGCAACCTCGAGTTCTACATTGACGGCGAGAGCTACAACAACGTCCTCAACCGCTGGTTCAGCCACTACCTGTGCGGCGTGGAAAACGGCGCCGAGAACATGGCCGCCGTCACCGCACAGAGCAACGTCGACGCCTCCGTCTGGAACACCTATGACAGCTGGACGACCGACGAGAGCATCGTCATGTCCAACGCCGGCGACACCGGCACGACCACCATCAACAGCGACTACGCCACGCAGGGTATCAACCGCAGAAACTGGCGTGACGCGCTGACCGCCGGCTCCACCGACGTGAGCGCCATGTACACGATGGATGTCGACGCCGACACCGTCATCAAGGGCAGCGTGGCCGTGAGCTTCACCGCCAGCGCCGACAACTATGACGCACCGGAGACGAGCAGCCCGCGCGGCACCGTCGACCACGACAACTATGTCGGCGACGAGACGAACGCCCTTGACCACGACAACTACGTCGGCGCAGCGTCCACTGACGGCGCTGTGACTGTGTCCCTGCCGGACGGCGCCGATCTGATCGACCGCGACGCGCTCATGGTCAGCGCCATGCTCGTCGACATCGCGCCCGAGGGCACGACGTTCCCGGCCTACAACACGCAGGGCAGCTATGTGCCCAAGACCCTCACCGCCGGCGGCGCGTGGATGGGCGGCGGCCTGAACAACTATGACTACGCCGAGCTCAACGCCACCGACGTCAGCTACAAGATCATTGCGCGCGGCTGGATGGACCTCTGCAACCCCGGCGCCGGCTATGACTCCGCCTCCGCCAACACGAAGGTCGCCCTCAAGGTCGGTGAGAACCACGACTACACCATCTACCTGCAGCCGAACCTCTACACCGTCAAGGAGGGCCACAAGCTCGCACTCGTGATCTACACCTATGAGCCGGGCAAGGCCAACTACAGCCAGGACTACCAGATCACGCTCGAAAACGCTTCCGTCAGCGCGGAGATCCCCGTTGATGAGATCCCGGCCGTTCCGGCACTTCCGTTCACGGACGTCCCCGCAGACACCGAGCTCTACGATGCCGTGGAGTGGGCCTACTTCAGCGACCCGCAGATCACAGCCGGCGTGACCGAGACCACCTTTGCCCCCGCCAACACCTGCACCCGCGCCGAGATCGTCACCTTCCTGTACCGTCTGGCCGGTGAGCCGGATGTGTCCGGCACGGCGCTTCCGTTCACGGATGTGGCCGAGGATGCCTACTATGCCGACGCGGTGAAGTGGGCAGTGGCAAACGGCGTGACCGCCGGCACGAGCGCCACCACCTTCAGCCCGAACGACACGTGCACGCGCGCACAGGCCGTCACGCTGCTGTATAACGCAGCCGGCGCACCGGCCGTGAGCGACTCTGTGAGCTTCGCGGATGTGGCGGCAGACGCCTACTACGCCGATGCTGTTGCATGGGCGGCAGTCAACGGCGTGACCGCCGGCACGAGCGCCACCACCTTCAGCCCGGACGACGCATGCACGCGCGGCCAGATCGTGCGCATGCTCTACCGCGGCGACACGCAGGCCTGAGCAAGGCACAGCAAACCCAAACCCAAAGCAAAAACAGCGCCCATTGCAAATGCAATGGGCGCTGTTATTATGCGCAGGCAGCTTTGCCGTTTGCGGCTCACGCCGGAAGCTCCCGCGCGCGCTGTGTGCGCCGCCGCGCGGGCACGGCGATGCAGAACGTGAGCGCCTGTGCCGCCGGGATCGCCAGCCACACGCCGGTGAGCTTGAGCAGCTGCGGCAGAATAAGCAGCACGACGAACGTCAGCACCGGCTCGGAAAACACAAGCACGTATGACAGTGCGGTCTTTTCCGTCGCGTAGAAATATGCGATCGTCACGCGCGTGTATGCCAGCAGCGGCAGAAGCAGCAGCGCCGCGTCCAGACAGATCAGCAGGATCAGAAATACGATATGCCATGTTTTTTTCATGTCTCGAGTCTCCTCTCTTTTTGCGGATTCTGTTCCATGATGGCATAAAAGGCAGCCAGAGCAAACGGACGATAGACGCCATCCGGGCAGAACACCTGCGGCGGGCGGATTTTTTGCGCTTGACAGGGCCTCCGGCACAGGATATTCTGTCAGCAGAACGGAGGGGACGCACCAGATGAGACAACGAATTCCAGTAACGCCTGTTCCGGAGCGCCCGCCGGACGTAGAGGCGTTTTTTTCATTCAATGACGTTCGGAAAAGCCCCGCCCGTGACGGGTATCGCCCGGCGCATCGGCTGACCGATACCTGTCTGACGACCGGCGTTCACTATTATTATGATGTGGGCTCCGTGCCGCCGGGCGCGTCGGCCCACGGAACGATCACGTTCCTTTCTCCCGAGAACTATCCACATTGCCTGTGGGTCGGAAAACGGATCCCAATGCAGGAAGGCGCGCATGTGGTGGGGTATGCAGTGATCACGCGCATCGACAACCCGCTCCTGCAGGCGGAAAAGCCGGAAGCGCGAGCGTCAGTCGTGGCTTCCCCCGATCGCAGCGATGACAGAAAGCCGCGGTGATGACATGCACGGAAAACAGAGTTCAAAAAACAGACTGAAAAAACGGCTGCTCAAACGGCGGCAGGCGATGACCAAGCGCTGGGGCAAGCAGCGCACGCGCCGTCCGCCAAAAGCGGACGGCGCGCACGTTTGCAGTCCGAGAAGTATTTTCCCAGCCGCACATGTCGCCTGGGAAAATGATTGGACTTTCTTTCGCCGCTCCGGCGGCGAAACTCTACGAGGTTTTTGTCAAGCTGACAAGCGGCGCGTCCGAAACCGGACGCGCCGCTTGATTTTTCAGATTTGCGGGGGATCATTTTCCCGCCTCGGTCTCGCAGTACAGGCAGCGGTAGACGCGCCGCTCCCGATCCGTCAGCACGAACTCCTGCGGCAGCTCGCGCTCGGTCGAGGTGATGCAGCGCGGGTTTTTGCACCGCAGCACGCCGTGGATGCGCTCGGGCAGCTTGAGCGTGCGCTTTTCCTGCAGCTCGCCGCCGCGGATGATGTTGACCGTGATGCTCGGATCGACGTAGCCGATCAGGTCCCAGTCGAGCTCCATCTCGCCGTCGATCTTGATGATGTCCTTGCGGCCGAGCTTGCCGCTGGTGACATTTTTGAGGATGGCAACGGTGCAGGCGAGCTTGTCCAGACCGAGGATCTGGTAGAGCTCCATGGCCTTGCCGGCCGTGATGTGGTCGATGACGATCCCGTTTTGAATCGAATCAATAAGCATAACGTTTCTCCTCCCGTCAGTCGATGCCCAGCAGCTTGAGCATGAGCGCCATGCGGATATAGCGGCCGTTTTTCACCTGCTTGAAATAGCAGGCGCGCGGATCGTTGTCCACGGCGGCGGCGATCTCGTTGACGCGCGGCAGCGGGTGCAGGATGCTCATGTCGGGCTTGGCGGTCTCGAGCTTATCCGGCGTGAGGATATAGCTGTCGCGCAGGCGCAGGTAGTCCTCCTCGTTGAAAAAGCGCTCGCGCTGCACGCGGGTCATATACAGCACGTCCAGCTCCGGCATCACGGCCTCGAGCGACGTGGACTGCGTGTAGGGGATGCCGGGCTTTTTGAGATACTCGTCCTTCACGTAGCGCGGGAGCTTGAGCTCCTCCGGGGAGATGAGCACGAAGCGGATGCCCGTGCAGCGGCTCATGGCGGCGACGAGCGAGTGCACCGTGCGGCCGAACTTCAGGTCGCCGCACAGACCGATCGTCAGATCGTCCAGCCGCCCCTTTTCGCGGTAGATGGTCATGAGGTCGGCCAGCGTCTGCGTGGGGTGGTTGTGTCCGCCGTCGCCCGCGTTGATGACCGGGACCTGCGCGTGCATGGACGCGACCAGCGGCGCGCCCTCCTTGGGATGGCGCATGGCGATGATGTCGCTGTAGCAGCTGACGACGCGCACGGTGTCCGCGACGGTCTCGCCCTTGGAGGCGGACGAGCTCTCCGCCGAGGCGACGCCGAGCACCTTGCCGCCGAGCGAGAGCATCGCGCTCTCAAAGCTCAGGCGCGTGCGCGTGGACGGCTCGAAAAACAGCGTTGCGAGGATCTTCCCGTCGCACTTGTGGGCGTATTGCTCGGGGTGCTCCATGATCGCGCAGGCGGTGTCGATGAGCTCCATGATCTCCTGCTGGGTCAACTGCATAATGTCGATCAGATGCTTCATATCACACCTGACTTTCTGCCCGGATCCAGCTCTCGTCGGAGGGGTTTTCGCGGAAGGCCAGCAGCCGCGCGACGTCGGCCTCGGTGATGTAGCCCTCCTGTGCACCCGTGCTGGCGACGGTGTCCAGATCCGTGAGGCTCACGTTTCTGACCTGCGCCGCGGCGAGCCGCTCCACGCCCTTTTTCATGCCGTAGGTGAAGATGCTCACGACGCCGAGCACCTCCGCACCGGCTTCACGCAGCGCGTCCACCGCGTCGAGCACGCTGCCGCCGGTGGAGATCAGGTCTTCGACGACCACGACCTTCTGCCCCGGGACAAGCTTGCCCTCGATGCGGTTCTGGCGGCCGTGATCCTTGCTGCTCGAGCGGACATAGCCCATCGGCAGACCGAGCAGATGCGCAGCGATGGCGGCGTGGGCGATGCCGGCCGTGGCCGTGCCCATGAGCACCTGCGCCTGCGGATACTCGCGCCTGACCGTCTCGGCGATGGCGCGCTCGACCAGGTCACGCGCCTCGGGCGCGGTCAGGATGAGGCGGTTGTCGCAGTAGATGGGGCTCTTGATGCCGCTGGCCCACGTGAATGGCTCCTGCGGGCGCAGGAACACCGCCCCGATCGAGAGCAGGCTGCGCGCAACTTCGTGTTTGATATCCATAGCAGTTCCTCCTGTTGAAATGTCTCTTACCCGGCGCTCAGCCGACGAACGCGGCCACGCACCGGCGATAGGCGGCGACGGGATCGTCCGCCTGTGTGATCGGGCGGCCGACAACGATGTAGTCCGAGCCGAGCTCCCGGGCGCGCTCCGGCGTCGTGACGCGCTTCTGGTCGCCGCTCTCCCCGTCGGCAAAGCGCACGCCGGGCGTCACGGTCAGAAAATCCGCGCCGCAGCGCGCATGGATGCTGCCCGCCTCCAGCGGGGAGCAGACCACGCCGTCAAGACCGGCATCGCGCGCATTGCGTGCATAGTGCAGCACGACCTCGTCGATCGGCGCGTGGATGAGCAGCTCCCGCTCCATGCGCTCCTGATCCGTGGAGGTCAGCTGCGTCACGGCGATGAGCAGCGGGCGCGTGCCGTCCGGCCGGGTCAGTCCCTCGAGCGCGGCGCTCATCATGGCCTTCGTGCCGGCAGCGTGGAGGTTGATGATATCCACATCCAGCGCCGAGAGCGCGGCCATCGCCTTTTTGACCGTGTTCGGGATGTCGTGCAGCTTGAGGTCGAGAAAGATCTTGTGGCCGCGCGCGCGGATCTGGCGCACGATATCCGGCCCTTCGGCATAAAACAGCTCCATGCCGATCTTCACAAACGGCTTCTCGTCCTGAAAGAGGTCGAGAAATGCGAGCGTCTTTTCCCGGCTGTCAAAATCCAGCGCGATGATAACGTCCTTACCCATGATGTGCTCCTCCTATGATGTCTCTGAGATCGTCAATGCCGAAGCGCGCCATCGCGTCCGGCAGAGTTTCAATGATGTGCTTGCAGGCATACGGCTCGACCAGGTTTGCCGCGCCCACACCGACCGCCGTCGCGCCCGCGAGCATCAGCTCCAGAACGTCCTGCGCGCTCGTCACGCCGCCCATGCCCACGATGGGGATGCGCACCGCCTCGTACACCTGATAGACCATGCGCACGGCCAGCGGGAACATACCGGGGCCGGACATACCGCCGGTCTGGTTTGCCAGCAGCGGGCGGCGGCGCGCAAGGTCGATGCGCATACCCGGCAGGGTGTTGATGAGGCTCACGCCGTCCGCACCCGCGTCCTCGCAGGCCCTGGCAACGGCGGCGATGTCTGCCGCCGTCGGCGAGAGCTTGAGGATGATCGGCTTTTTCGTCACGGCGCGCACCGCGCGCGTCACCTCCGCCGCGGCCGACGGCTCCGCGCCGAAGGCAGCGCCGCCGCCATGGACATTCGGGCAGGAGATGTTGACCTCCAGCCAGCCGACCTGCGGCTGCGCGTCAAGCCTGGCGCAGACCTCGGCATATTCTTCCACGCTAAAGCCGCTCACATTCGCCATGACCGGCTTGTGAAACACCTTTTTCAGCTCCGGCAGCTCGTGCGCGATGACCGCGTCCACGCCGGGGTTTTGCAGCCCCACCGCATTGAGCATTCCGCCGGCATACTCGGCGATGCGCGGCGTGGGGTTGCCGAAGCGCGGCGCGCGCGTCGTCCCCTTGAAGGAGAACGTGCCGAGCATATTGATGTCATACAGCTGCGCAAACTCCCGCCCGTAGCCAAACGTACCGCTGGCCGGGATGATGGGGTTTTCGAGCTCGATCCCGCAGAGCGTTACGGCTGTTGCGGCCATACGATCTCCTCCTTTGTGAACACGGGCCCGTCCTTGCAGACGCGCTTGCTGCCGTGCGTCGTTTCGCAGGTACAGCCCATGCACGCGCCGAAGCCGCAGCCCATGCGCGCCTCAAGGCTCAGCTGACCGTCGAGCGGCGTCGCGCTGCACAGCGCCTGCAGCATGGGCATCGGCCCGCAGGCATACACATAGGTGCCGCCCTCGGGCAGTGCCTCGGTCACGAAGCCGCGCGCGCCCATGGTGCCGTCCTCGGTCACGACCGTGACGGGGATGCCGAGCGCACAAAACGCATCGGCAAGCAGCACCTCTGCCGCCGTGCGAAAGCCGAGCACGGCCAGCGGACTGCGCCCCTCGGCCACGAGCTGCTGCGCCAGACCGTACAGCGGGGACGCGCCCACGCCGCCGCCGACCAGCAGCGGCCGCGCACCGGCGGGTGCGGTGTCAAAGCCGTTGCCGAGACCGACCAGCAGATCCAGCTCCGTGCCCGGCGCCAGCGTGCTCAGCTGCGCCGTGCCTGCGCCCGCCACTTTATAATACAGCGTCAGCGCGCCGTCACTCCAGCTGCACACCGACACGGGGCGGCGCAGAAAGCGCCCGGCAAGCCGGATGTCCACAAACTGCCCCGGCGCGGTGATCGCGGCGGTGTCCCCCGTGAGCTGCAAACGGTAGGTATCACGGGCGACGGGCGCGTTTTCCGCAATGGTGAAAACTCTCTGCTGCACGGCTTACTCCGCGTGGATCGTGGACACGGCCAGCGTCGTCTCCTCGAGCACGTCGAGCAGCACGCGCACCGTATCGAGCGAGGTAAAGACGGTCACGCCGTTTTCCACCGCGCAGCGCCGGATCGCGGCGCCGTCCTGCGCGTGGACGCTCGAATGGATGGAGCGGGTGTTGATGATGTAGCTGACGTAGCCGCTGCGGATGGAATCGAGGATCTCGTGGCTGCCGTCGCTGATCTTGCCGCGCACGCGCGTGCGGATGCCGAAGGACTTGAGATAGGCAGCCGTGCCGGCGGTCGCCTCGATGTTAAAGCCCATCTCGTAGAACCGGCGCACGAGCGGCAGGCCCTCGGGCTTGTCCTCATCGGCCAGCGTCACGAACACGGTGCCGTAGTTCTGCACGTTCATGCCGGAGGCCTGCAGCGCCTTGTACATGGCGCGCGAGAGCTTCTTGTCGTAGCCGATGGCCTCGCCCGTGGACTTCATCTCCGGGGAGAGGTAGGCGTCCAGCCCGTGGAGCTTGGCGAAGGAGAACACCGGCGCCTTGACATAGCAGCGCTCTTTCTCCGGCGGATACAGGTCAAAGATGCCCTGCTCCTTGAGGCTCGTGCCGAGGATGACGTTCGTGGCGATGTCCGCGAGCTGATAGCCCGTGGCCTTCGACAAAAACGGCACCGTGCGCGACGAGCGGGGGTTGACCTCGATGATGTAGACATGGTCGCTCTTATCGACGATGAACTGGATGTTATACAGTCCGACGATGCCGATGCCCAGGCCGAGCTTCTTGGCATAGGTCAGGATCGTGCCCTTGACCTTGTCGGAGATGGAAAACGGCGGGTAGACGCTGATGGAGTCGCCGGAGTGGACACCGGTGCGCTCGACAAGCTCCATGATGCCGGGCACGAACACGTCTCTGCCGTCGCAGATGGCGTCGACCTCGACCTCGCGGCCGGAGATGTACTTGTCGACCAGCACGGGCTTGCCCTCGCCGGTGCGCACGGCATTCTGCAGGTAGTGGCGCAGCATCTCGTCGTCTGCCACGATCTCCATGGCGCGGCCGCCCAGCACGAACGACGGACGCACCAGCACCGGATAGCCCACCGCGTGCGCCGCCTTGAGACCGTCGTCCAGATTCGTCACCGCCGCGCCCATCGGCTGCGGGATGTTCAGCTCGAGCAGCAGCTTTTCAAAGCAGTCGCGGTTCTCCGCGCGCTCGATCGCGGCGCAGTCCGTGCCGATGATCTGCACGCCGCGCGTCATGAGCGGCTGCGCCAGATTGATGGCCGTCTGGCCGCCGAGACTGGCGATCACCTGATTGGCCTGCTCCTCGTGCAGGATGTTCATGACGTCCTCGGGCGTGAGGGGCTCGAAATACAGCTTATCGGCGGTCGTGTAATCGGTGGAGACCGTCTCGGGGTTGTTGTTGATGATGATGGCCTCGTAGCCCGCGCGCCGGATGGTCTGCACCGCGTGGACGGTGGAGTAGTCAAACTCCACGCCCTGACCGATGCGGATCGGACCCGCGCCGAGCACGACGACCTTCTTCTTGTCCGAGCGGCGCGCCTCGCTCTTTGCGCCGGGGGCATAGGTAGAGTAGAAATAGGGGATGTAAGCGCCGGTGTGGCTGGTGTCCACCATCTTGTAGGCGGGGTAGAGCCCCAGCTGCACGCGCTGGGCATACACATCCTCCTCGCGCACGCCCCAGAGCCGCGCGATATAGGGGTCGCAGAAGCCCATCTGCTTGGCCTGCTTGAGCGTCTCTCCGTCGCCCTTGTGCGTGCAGAGCGTCTGCTCCATGTCCACGATGCCGCGGATGGTCTCGAGAAAGTACGGCGTAATCATCGTCAGCGCAGCGACCTCGTCCACGCTCGCGCCCAGACGCAGCAGCTGCGCGACGGCAAAGAGGCCGTCGTCGCGGAACTGGTGCAGGTACTCGGTCAGCTCCGCCTTGGTCATGTTCTGGAACTTCGGCAGCCAGAGGTGCTGCGCGCCGATCTCCAGCGAGCGGACGGACTTGAGCAGGCACTCCTCGAGCGTGCTGCCGATGCCCATGACCTCGCCCGTGGCCTTCATCTGCGTGCCGAGCGTGTTGGCGGCGGTCGAGAACTTGTCAAACGGGAAGCGCGGCAGCTTTGCGACCACGTAGTCCAGCGACGGCTCGAACGCGGCCGTCGTGTTGGCGACGGCGATCTCGTCGAGGTTCATGCCGACGGCGACCTTGGCCGTGACGCGCGCGATGGGATAGCCGCTAGCCTTGCTCGCCAGCGCCGAAGAGCGGGAGACGCGGGGGTTGATCTCGATGAGGAAGTACTCCGAGGTCTTGGGGTTGAGCGCAAACTGCACATTGCAGCCGCCCTGGATCTTCAGCGTGCGGATGATCTTGATCGCGCTGTCGTTGAGCATCTTCATGTCATGGTCGCTGAGCGTCATGATCGGCGCGACGACGGCGGAGTCGCCGGTGTGCACGCCCACGGGGTCGATGTTCTCCATGCCGCAGATGGTGATGGCGCGGTCGGACGCATCGCGCATGACCTCAAACTCGATCTCCTTATAGCCCTTGACGCTCTTTTCGATCAGCACCTGATGGATGGGCGAGAGCTTGAACGCCTGCATACCCAGCTCGACGAGCTGCGCCTCGTCGTCGGCAAAGCCGCCGCCCGTGCCGCCGAGCGTGAACGCCGGGCGCAGCACGACCGGATAGCCGATGGCCGCGGCCGCGGCCTTGGCCTCCTCGAGGTTGTAGGTGATCTGCGACGGGATGACCGGCTCACCGATGCTCTGGCAGAGCTCCTTGAACTGCTCGCGGTCCTCGGCGCGGCGGATGCTGTCGCTGTCCGTGCCGAGAAGCTCGACCTGGCACTCCTTGAGCACGCCCTTCTGCTCGAGCTGCATCGCCAAATTCAGGCCGGTCTGGCCGCCGATGCCCGGGACGATCGCGTCCGGGCGCTCCTTGCGCAGGATACGCGCCACATACTCCAGCGTCAGCGGCTCCATGTACACCTTGTCCGCGACGGAGGTATCCGTCATGATCGTGGCGGGGTTGGAGTTGACGAGAATGACCTCGTACCCCTCCTCCTTGAGCGACAGGCACGCCTGCGTGCCGGCATAGTCAAACTCAGCGGCCTGACCGATAACGATCGGGCCGGAGCCGATGATCATAATTTTCTTCAGATCCGTTCTCTTGGGCATGTGAATTCCTCCTCAGTACGTAAAAAGTCCTGTATGTCATATATTTAATATGTAAATGAAAGGCGCTCAGACCTGTGCATCCTGCCAGACGACGGCGCCGCCGCAGACGTTGCGCACGCACCGCCCGTAGACCGTCTGTCCGGCGAAGGGCGTGCTCTTTCCCATGGAGCAAAACTGCGCCGGGTCGATGCGGTAGCACGTGTTCAGGTCCCAGACGGCATAATCGTCCGCGCGCAGCGGGAAGCCGAAGCGCTTTCGGGGGTTGACCGCCATGAGCTCCACAAGCTTATCGAGCGTCAGCACGCCGGTGCGCACAAGGTGGGTATAGAGCACGGGAAACGCCGTCTCAAGGCCGACGATGCCCATGGCGCTCCCGGCAAGGCCCTTGGCCTTTTCCTGCGCGCTGTGCGGCGCGTGGTCGGTCGCGATCATGTCCACCGTGCCGTCGAGGATGCCCTCGATGAGCGCCTGCCGGTCGGCCTGCGTGCGCAGGGGCGGGTTCATCTTGAAGCTGCCGTCCTCGCGCAGGTCGTCCTCGGTCAGCACGAGGTAGTGCGGTGCGGTCTCGCAGGTGACGTCCAGCCCCTGCGCCTTCGCCCGGCGGATAAGCGCCACACTCTCCTTGGTGGACACGTGGCACATATGGTAGGCGCAGCCCGTCTCGCGCACCAGCTCGAGATCGCGCTCCAGCTGCCGCCACTCACTCTCGCTGCTGATGCCCTTGTGCCCGTGGGCGCGGGCATACGCACCGTCGTGGATATAGCCGCCGTGCAGGAGGGTGTTGTCCTCACAGTGCGCGGCGATGAGCTTGCCGAGACTTGCCGCCTTGCGCATCGCGGCGCGCATCACGTCCGCATCCTGCACGCCGCTGCCGTCGTCGGAAAAGCCGGCGACGTAGGGCGCGAGCTGCTCCATGTCCGCAAGCTCCCTGCCGCCGCGGTGCGCGGTGATCGCGCCGTAGGGCGTCACATTGATGACCGCATCCGTGCGGATGCGCTCCAGCTGGGGGGCAAGCGTCTGCAGGCTGTCCGGTGCCGGATCCAGATTGGGCATGGCGCACACGCGGCTGTAGCCGCCGTGCGCCGCAGCAAGCGTGCCGGACGAAATGGTCTCCTTATAAGAAAAACCCGGCTCACGAAGATGTACATGTACATCTACGAAACCAGGTAATACCACGAAAGAAGAAATATCAAGTTCGTCACCGGCAATGCTGCCGCTGCCAAGAAAAACAGAATCACGGTTGCCGGAAAAAAGATCCCACCCAAATGCCTGCATATTCTCTGCGGCCGCAACCATTTTTCCTCGCCTCATTTCTGCCGAATCGCAAATTTTTGATATAATATCACAAAAACGCCCGGTCTGTCAACAAATCCGGCGGCTTTGCGCGCCGTCTTTTTGCACGAAAAATTCCGTCATTTTCCGCCCCGCGTTGACACGCATCTCTGCGCCAGGAACCGGATACAGACAGACTCAGCGGCGCGCCCGTCAGGGCGCGCCGCCTTTGCTTTGCGTAAATGAAAGAAGGGAGAAGGATGTATTCCGGGGATCAGTCCTCGAGCTCCGCCGCGACATTGGACGCGTCGTACTCGCGCTCCTTGATCGGCAGCGTTGCCAGCGAGCAGAGCACGTAGGAGATCGTGACCGTGGCGATGGCCACCGAGATCATGTTCATATCGACCAGCTTGCCCATGAGGATGGGGGCGATGAACGCACCCAGACGGCCGATGTTGAACGTGAAGCCGACGCCGGTGCTGCGCAGGTGCGTCGGGAAGCACTCGCCGATGAACGTCGCGTGGATGCCGGTGGGCATGCCGTAGCAGACGCCGTAGAGCAGCATGAGCACGAGGATGTTGCTGCTGTTGGCCCAGAAGGCCAGGCACAGGCCGAAGATCGCCGTGCCGATGGTGCCGATGAGGAAGAGCTTCTTGCGGCCGATCTTGTCGGCGATCTTGCCGCCGCCGGCCGTGCCGATGATCATGGCGATGTAACCGGCCGCGGTGATCCAGCCGCCAGACTGCATGCCGACCTGCGACTGCACGTAGTTGGGCAGCCAGGTGATGAGGCCGTAGTAGCCGTAGAAGTACAGGATCATGGAGATCGACCAGATGATGAAGGACTTGCGCATACGCGGGTGTGCCCAGATCTCGGCATAGGCGTTGACCTTTTTGCCCTCAGCCTGATCGCGCTTGTCGCGGTTGGCCTTGGCAGCGGTGAACGAGGGGGCGTCCTTCATGCCGAAGATCATGAAGATGACGAAGATGATGGGCAGCGCGCAGATGCGGAAGCACCAGCGCCAGCCGATGCTGGGCAGCGCGAACGCCGACATGGCGCAGCAGACGACATAGCCGAAGTTCCACACGGAGGTAGCGACGCCGCTCATGAAGCCGCGCTTATTGGTGGGCACGAATTCGCCGATGAGGATGGAGGCGATGTAGTAGCAGCCGCCGAGGCCGACGCCGGTGACAAAGCGCAGCAGGCCGAAGATGGAGTAAGACTGCAGCAGCGAGGTCGCAAACACGGCCAGCGTTGCCAGAATGACGTCGACGATCAGGATGTTTTTGCGTCCGAAGCGGTCGGCAAGGTAGCCGGCCACCATGCCGCCGAGCATCTGACCCATAAAGGTATAGGTACCGAGCGAGCCCGCCTGCACTGCCGTGAGCGCGAGGTCGGTTCGAATGGTCGAGATGCAGACAGAGTACATCATGGTCGCCAGACCGGCGGTCAGCATGGAAACGAAGGACCCGAGCAGCGCATTGCGCGAGTACTTCTTGAGTTCAAGTTCTGTCATGGTTTTCTGTTTCCTCTCTAAATGGATTCAATGATAGATGTTGTACGTACCTTCTTTGTGCACCTGCGCACGCGGCGCTGCGGCCGCATAGCCGACGATGGCGATGCCCCAGCACACGTGCGTGTCCGGCACGCCGAATGCACGCAGGACGGGGCGCACGCGCGCGTCGTCGCAGATGTCGCGGGCCTGATTGATCCAGCATGAGCCGATGCCCATGTCGGTAGCCCGCAGGAAAATGTTTTCGAGCATGCAGCCGACTTCCAGCTTCTGATTGTCGTTGCCGCGCTCGACGCAGGCGAGGATCGCAGCCGCCGGCGCATACATATTATATCCGGGACGGCCGAGCACCTCGGCGAACACGCGCGCAAGCTTCTGCACGTTCTCGTGTCCGGCGATCACGCACAGATGCCGCGCATGATCGTGAAATGCCCACGGCGCCGCAAGCCCGGCGCGAACCAGCTCGGTGAGCTGCTCGTCGCTCAGCTCCGCGTCCGTGAAGGCGCGGATGCTGGCGCGGGAATACAGAATTTCCTGAAAATCAGCCATTGTTCATTCCTCCGCTGTGCCAAGTGCTTTTTGCTGTTTTTCCGCCGCTCTGAGTGCGAGATACTGCTTGCGGTACGGCCCTTTGAACAGGCCGACGAGCAGGATCACCATCGCCGCAGCGCCGAAGCCGATGATGATCTTCCACGCGAGACCGAACGACGCCGCCGTCCCGTCGGAGATGATGCCGCCGAGCAGCATGGGAACGCAGACGTTGCCGATCATCATTGCGCCGGCATATGAGCCGATGATCTCATCATAATACTTGCGGCCGAAGGCCTCGGGGATCAGGTAGGGTGCGGTCGCGTTGTCGAGCGGGCCGTTCATGCCGCACAGGATGACCGTGACGAGCAGCAGCGCAAACGAGCCGGTGTTGTTCATGAGCACGATCGCGCAGGCGTAGCCGACGATGGACACGACGTGCATCAGCACGACCATCTTCACACTGCCGAGCTTGTCGGCCATGACGCCCATGAGGATCATGCCGGCCGCGATGCAGACCGACAGCACGGACGCCCAGTTGGAATACGTGACGGTGTCCAGACCGATGGGGCCGCGGAAGAACGCGCCGTTGTAAAACCGGAACGCCACGCCGGGGAACGAGGAGATCGCAAGGCCGATCCACAGCAGCCAGTAGCTGGGCGTCCTGCGCGCCGCGGCCAGATCGAGTCCGCCCTGACGGCTCTCTTTTTCCTTCTTTGCCGCGACGGCCGCGGCGATCTCCGCCGCTTTCTCATAGCCGTAGGGCTTCACGCCGAGCTTGGCGGGGTCATCGACGATCATGAAGATCGTGACCAACAGCAGCAGCACGCCGCCGAGCGCATGGCAGCGGTAAGCGACCTGATAGCCGTAGGCCGCGATGAGCCGGCCGACGATCGGCAGGATGATCATGCCGCCGAAGCCGTAGCCGCCCATGATGAAGGCCAGCACGGACGAGCGCTTGTCCACGAACCAGTTGGTGATGACGACGGAGACCGGCGTCGCGCAGGCGAAGAGCGTCACAAGGCCGCCCAGCGTGCCGCAGATGCGCAGAAACCAGATCGTCTCGGCATAGGAGTACAGGATGTAATGGAACATCAGCAGCAGATCACCGAAGATCAGGAGCTTTTTGGCGCCGAATTTCCGGAGCAGCGGCTTGAAAAAGAACATGGAAACGATAAAGGATGCCAGATATGCAACCGTCAGGTTGCCGGAGATGGAGCCGGTGGAGATGCCGGTGTGGGCGCTGATCTCGGGGAGCATCATGGAAAAGCTGGAGCACAGGCCCATGCCGAGGAACATCTGCAGGAAGCAGCCGGCCGCGATATACCAGGGATTGCGTTTGAGCGTTTTCATCGGAGGTTCACTCTCTTTCTACTGCTTGTAAACGGATCGCCGAATCCCTGCGCGCACGAGATCCAAACTTATCGTTGCTTCATTTTGGCGGCAGACGGACGGCCAGCGGCACATACGCCTGTCCTGCTTGCCCGCAGGGCCTCGCCGGCCGGACAAAGCCCTGCGGTGCGGGTAAGGAATGCCTCAGTACAGCTTCTGGTCGTAGACCTCGCCGAGAAGCTGACGGGCAGTGTCTTCGTTAAACTCCGTGGGGCAGAAGTGCCAGATCGGGTCGAGCATGACCTTCTCCACGGTCGCGTCGCTGACAAACTCCTCGCGGGAGATGCCGCGCTCTGCCGGGGTCGCGATGTTCATCTCCCAGACGAGCTTCTTCATGGCGTTGGCCACGTCGGCGGCGACGGTCTCGGACCGGTCGTCCATGCCGAAGCAGCGGGCGATGAGGCGGATCTCATGGTCGCACTCCTTGCGGGTGAAGTACAGCGCGACCGGAGCCGTCCACGCGCAGCAGTGACCGTGCGGGACATGGAAACGGGCGCCGATGGCGTGCGCCATGGAGTGGCCGCAGTTGCCGTAGCTCTCGCCGGTCAGGCCGAGGTAGGCGGCCATGGACATGTTGGCGCGGGCTTCGAGGTTGTCGGGCTCTTTGTAGGCCGTGAGCAGGTTCGCCCACGAGAGCTCGAGCGACTTGCCGCAGATCATCTCCGTGAACAGGTTGCTCTTGGTGCAGCACAGCGCCTCGCAGGCGTGGGCGATGGCGTCCATGCCGGTCGTCGCGGTGACGTAGGGCGGCAGGCTCTTGGTGATCTGCGGATCGAGGTAGACAAAGTCCGCCTTCGCCGCCTGAGAGGACAGCGTCGCTTTCACGCCGAGCGTCTGAGACGCGATGATGCACGACCGGGTCGCCTCCGCGCCCGTGCCGGACGTGGTGGGGATGCTGATCAGGTGCGCCTTACGCGGCAGATCCGGGCCGTTGTACCAGCCGACAAAGTACTGGTCGATCGGCAGCGGCTGGTCGACCAGCAGGGTCGCCGCCTTGACGATGTCCATCGTGCTGCCGCCGCCCATGGCGAGAAAGCCGTCCACCTGATGGTCAATGGCAAGCTGGCGCACCTCAATGACGCCGGTGTCCTGACCGTCGGCATAGGGGCAGGAATACGGGATGAGCTCGATGCCCTCCGCCGTGATCGAATCCAGCACCGTGGACACCACGCTCTCCGGCAGATTTGCATCATAGCCGGCCAGAACCTTCGTGCAGCCGAATTCCTTGAACTTCTTACCGGTCTCCTTCGCGACACCGTCGCCGTATTTCAGCAGAGGCTTGATCGTCGTCTCAAAGCTTTTCATAACATGTAGCTCCTTTCCTCTCACGGATAAGATGTTTTCGTTTATTCCAGAGCGATCGCGCAGTCATACGCTGCCGAGATCGCTTCATAGATCATACCGGTCTTTGCGCTGTCGCCGATGTTGAAGAATTTCTCCACACCGCACGCGCGCAGCTTCTCCACCTCGGCGCTGTTGGAGCGCACACCGATCGCGGGGATGATGACATCGGCCGCGAACGTGACCTGCTCGCCCGTCTCGACCGACTGGGCGACGACGGCGCTGTCCGTCAGCTCGAGCACCTTGTGGCCGAACACGGTCTTGACGCCGGATGCCTCGGCATACTCGAGGTCGAGCTTGTGCTCGAGCAGCGTGATGAACGCGCGCTCCTGCATCTCGATCTCCGTGACGTCGTTGCCGAGCGCGGCGAGCATATGCGCCGCCTCCAGACCCGTCTGACCGCAGCCGAGCACGACCACCTTCTTGCCGCGGATCTCCGGCCGCTCGAGAATGTAGCGGCGGGCGCCGATGACGTTCTCACCGTCTGCGCCGGGGATGGGCGGGATGAACTCATACGAGCCGACCGCGGCGATCACGGCGTAGGGCGCCTCCGCCTGCAGCAGCTCGGGCGTGACCTCCGTGTTCAGGCGGACGTCCACCTTCAGCTCGCGCAGCATATTGGCATAGTAATTGATGCCGTTCTGGAACTCCTGCTTGCCGATCGGCATACCGGCCGGGACCATCATGCCGCCGAGAAAATCGTTTTTGTCGCACAGGATCGGGCGGAAGCCGCGCTGCGCCAGCGTGATGGCGGCGAGACAGCCGGCAGGCCCTGCGCCGACGACAACGACCTTGCGCCCGGTGCCGGTCTGCGGGGTGTCCTCCACGCGGGGCGTGAATGCCTCGCGGCGGCAGCGCGGGTTCATCGTGCAGCCGCAGACATCCGCCGGCAGCGCATACACGCAGTGCATGCACGACAGGCAGTAGCGGATGAGATCCTCACGGCCGGCCTTGCACTTGTTGACCCAGTGCGGGTCGCAGATCGAGGTGCGGCCGAGCGCGACCAGATCGCACTTGCCCTCGCGGATGATCGCGTCCACATAGGACGGATGCTTGAGGTTGCCGCTCGCGGCAACGGGGATGGACACCGCGTTCTTGACGATCTCGGCGTATTTGACCTTCCAGCCCTCGGGACGGTGGCCGTCGCCGCTCATGCCCTCCAGGCGGGTCAGACCGCCGCCGCCGTTGACGGTGATGAGTGCGATGCCGGCCTTCTCCAGCTCTTTGGCGCTGGCCGCAAGCAGTTCGGGCGTGATGTCGTCGTTGATGATCTCGCTGCCGTTGAGCTTTGCAATCAGCTCCACGTGGCTGTAGCCCGCGGCGTCAAGCGTCCGGCGCGTGAGCGTGAGCGCCTCTCTGGCGAAGCGCATAGAGTTTTCCACGCTCTGCTGGCCGTATTCATCCGTGCGGCGGTTGAAGTAGGGGCTGAAAAACTGCTCGCCCAGATAGTTGTGGGCGTTGTGCCACTCGACCACGTCGGCGCCGGCCATCGCGCAGCGCAGCGCAGCCGCGGCATACTTCTTTTGAATGTTGTGGATCTCATCCACCGTGAGGCGGTTGACGATCGCGATGTCCTGCGCGCGCTCGACCGCATTTGCATAGGTATATGGGGCGCGGCCGGGCATCCAGGGCTGCAGGCTCGCCTTCGCGCCGCCCGCATGAATGGCGGCGACCGCCCGCGTCAGGCCGGGGATGTATTTATCATCGCCGAGGCAGGGCTGCGTGGGCATCGTGCTGGGCCAGTTGAGGTCGATCGGCATGATGCCGACCGTCACCATGGCAACGCCGCCCTCTGCGATCGCGCGCAGATACTCGACATAGGCATCCGTGACATAACCGTCCTTGCAGAGGTAGCGCGCCATCGCGGGCACGATCACTCTGTTTTTCAGGACCATGTTGCCGATGCGTACCGGCTTCAAAAAGCTGTAAGACATAGCTGCTTGGTCTCCTTTTCCGTTTTCAGAGGTTGTGTGTTAATAAACGCTCATGGCAGGACGATGGGCATTTCTTCCGTTAATAAACATCGAGGTTTATTGAAAGCTGAAAAAAATGCCGGTCCGGAGATCTGGCGCCTCGCGATAAGAGCGGAATCGCATGTGTTTCTCCGTCTCAATCGACAATTTGGTTATACCGCATTGTCAAGCTGTTGTCAATACGGTTTGTGAATTTTTTGCGTTTCACTACTGCACAAAACTTCTTGCCGATTTTTGTGCAATTCTACAAAGCGAAAAATAAACTCGCGATTTTATTGACAATTTCCGCAGGGCGTATATAATGACATTGTTAATAAACTCTCAAGATTATTCTCGGCCTCGCTGTTTCGGACACTCCCCCAGTTTCGAACACATCAGAAAGGATGTTTCTTATGCAAAACGAATTTCAGTTTTTCATTACAAAGATCATTCACGGCGTTGGCAGCAGCAAGAAAGTCGGCGATATCGCAAAGAAGCTCGGCGCCCGCAAAGCCCTCGTCATGCACGGCCCCAACGTCAAGGCGGCCGGCATCGTCGACCCCTGCATCGAGGCGCTCAAGGCCGACGGCATCACCTGCATCATTTATGATAAGGTAGAGATCGAGTCGCCCATGCATTCCATCGAAGAGGCCGCCGCGCTCGGCCGCGCGGAGGGTGCCGATATCTGCGTCGCCATCGGCGGCGGCAGCTGCATGGATACCGCGAAGGTCGCGCGCATGCTCATCACCAACCCCGGCACCTGCCGCGATTACACCACGGCAATCGGCACGGAGCTGTACCCCAACGCGGGCATCCCGCTCATCTGCATCCCGACGACCGCCGGCACCGGCTCTGAGGTGACCTTCACCGCCGTCATGCACGACGTGGAAAACCAGCGCAAGATCTCCACGCGTGACCGCGACAAGCTCGTGCCCGACTACGCCATCCTTGACCCGGCCGTCACCGTGACGCTGCCGCCCGAGATGACCGGCGCGACCGGTCTGGACGCGATGGCGCACGCGATCGAGGGCTTCCTCAAGCCCGAGGCGCACTGCTACTGCGACCCGCTGTGCATCCAGGCGATGAAGATGGTCTACTTCAACCTGAAAAACGCCTACGAGCACCCGGACGATCTCGAGGCGCGCGACAACATGCTCCTCGCGGCGAACATCGCCATGGGCGGCATGGCCGATGTCGGCGTGCAGATCGGTCACGGCATCGGTCAGGCGCTCGGCGCATACACGCACGCGCCGCACGGCGTCACCTGCGCGTGGGCGCTGCCGTATGTCATCGAGCATCTGTACGACGTGGAGGCCGCCAAGGTGCGCCAGATCGCGGACGCCTTCGCGCTCGATCTGCCCGCCGATGCCAGCCCGGAGACTGTACGCGACGCCGTTGTCGCCGCCATTGAGCAGCTCAGCGCCGACGTGCACCTGCCGATGCCGCGCGATCTCGGCTGCACGATGGAAAAGGACTACGACAACTTCGTCAAATTCGTCCTGCGCGAGCAGCGCCTCATCCAGATGTCCGCCAAGCACGTCTCCGACGACGACGTGCGCAGATACATGACCGATCTGATGACCCGCGCGCACTGAGCCGCGCCGCGACAGACAAATCTAAGAAGGAGTACAAACGATCATGAGAAAACTTCTCGAGCCGCTGAAAGTCGGCAATATGGAGCTGCGCAACCGCGTGATCCTCTCGGCGATGGCCAAGTATTTCTGCACCAACGGCTTCATCGGTCAGGAATACATTGAATACTACCGCACCATCGCCCACGGCGGCACCGCGCTCATCACCCCGGGCATCATGTGCGTCGAGCCCAAGTGGTACGGCCAGCATGAGCAGCCCTTCCTCAACGACGACAAGTATATCCCCGGCCTCAAGGCGGCGATCGACGCCGTGCACAACGAGGGCGCGAAGTTCTCCTGCCAGCTCTGGATGCCCGGCCACCTGCCCTACACGCAGGCCGACTACATCGAGACCAACGGCCCGAAGCTGGTCGCGGTCAACTACATGTCCCGCGAGATGATCCAGGAGATGCAGCAGAAATATGTCGACGCGGCCATCCGCTGTGCCAAGGCCGGCACCGACGCCATCGAGTGGCACATGGCGCATAACTACCTGCCCGAGCAGTTCTACAGCCCGTACTTCAACCACCGCACGGACGAATACGGCGCGCAGAACGTGGACAACGCCATGCGCTTCTCGCTCGAGATCATCGACCGCATCAGGAAGGCCTGCCCTGACGTGGAGGTCGTGGCGAAGATGAACGGTACGGACTGCCACGACGGCGAGGCCAGCATGGCCTGGCTCGGCAGCGCGGCGTCGCTGCTCGAGCAGCACGGCGTGAGCCTCATCACCGTCAACGGCGGCGGCGTGATGTCGCGCCTGACCGGTATGAGCGCCGACGGCAACTGGGAAGAGGGCTGGAAGGTCCCCTATGCCGAGGTCGTGAAAAACAGCGTCAGCATCCCGGTCGCGGCCTGCGGCTCGCTGCGCCATCCCGACTACATCGACAGCATCATCCGCGACGGCAAGTGCGACGCCGTGGCCCTCGGCCGCCAGCTGTTCGCCGAGCCGGAGTTCTGCAACAAGATCGCGCAGGGGCGCGAGGACGAGCTCAAATACTGCGTGTCGTGCATGCACTGCCTGACCAAGACGCCCTTCGGCCCGCAGCAGCCCGGCTGCACCATGAACCCCAGAGGCCGCCGCGAATACTGCATGCCCGCACAGCTCAACATCAACGGCGACCATCTGCCCGTGGCCGTCATCGGCGCGGGCCCCGCCGGACTCGAAGCCGCCGTGACGCTCACCAAGCGCGGCTTTGACGTGACCGTGTTTGAAAAGTCCGACCGCATCGGCGGCGCAGTGAACCTCGCCGACGCTCCGATCGGCAAATACAAGCTCGGCTGGCTCATCGACTACTACGAGCGCATGATCCGCAAGCTCGGCATCCGTGTGCAGCTCAACACCGAGTGCACCCCGCAGATGCTGCGCGCCATGGATCCCTACGCTGTGTTCGTCGCGACCGGCTCCGACGAGTTCATTCCGCCGATCGACGGGCTCAGCGGCGAGAACGTGCTGAGTGTGCGCGAGTATATCCGCAGCAAGCCCGCCGTCTCCGGCAAGCGGGTCGTCGTGCTCGGCGCCGGTCAGACCGGTCTGGAGGCCGCGCGCATGCTCGCGCAGGACAACACCGTCACCGTCGTGGACATGATGCCCGACGAGATCCCGGCCAACACCGACCACCGCCTTGACCTGTTCTACGCCAAGGACGCCGGCGTTCAGACCGTCCTCGGCCACAGGATCCTGCGCGTGGACGACGCCGGTGTGACCGTTGCCTCCGTCGCCTCCGGCGAGGAACGCGTGCTGCCCGCCGATCTGGTCGTCGTGGCGCTGGGTGTGCGCCCGGTCGCGGAACTCTACAATGAGATCAAGGACGCGTTCCCGCACGTGTGCAAGCTCGGCGACAGCGTCAAGCCCGGCTTCATCGTGCACGCCACCACGGCGGCATACGAGGCCGCAGCCAGCCTGCCGGCCAAGCCCTACGAGGTCAAAGAGGTCTACTTTGCGGCGGAAAAGGAAGCCGTCAAGCCGCAGCTCATCAATCCCTACGCATAATACCGCATTCGTTCTTCCCCCCACCATATCAAAAAGCACATCCCTCCGATGAGGGATGTGCTTTTTGCCTCTGCGCGGTTTTTGCCAGACGCATTACAATATAATATATGTATATGTCCGCCCGGACGGGTCACAGCGCCTTGTAGCGCAGCATGATCGCGTCAAGCACCGTGTCGATCAGGCGCGAGATGCGCGCCTCGGTCATATCATACCAGCCGTCCTGCTTGTCGACCGCCTCGATGCCGAGGGAGATGACGTAGAAATACACCATGAACGACTCTACATCCGTGTCGGGGCGGAGGATCTTGTCGTCGATCGCCTTCTGGATGTACTGCGTCTTCATCTTGTGGATGCGGTGCATGATGTCGGTCTGAAAATCGCGCGCGGCGGCAAGCTGCGGCTTGGAGTTGATGCCGGTGAAGAGCTCCTTCTCCGCCAGACGCAGGTGCGACGACAGGTCGAGATCCTTGCGCACCTTGTCGAAAAACGGCATGTCGCTGGCAAAGAGCTCGGTATACGTCTCCAGCTTGCCGGTCAGGTGCTTTTTCACGACCGCCTCATAGAGGTTCTGCTTGTTTTCAAAGTAGTAGTAGATCGGAGTGCGCGTTGTGTTCAGCTCGCGGGCAATGTCGTTGAGGTTGGTGTTGTCAAAGCCGTATTCGCAAAAGATCTTCTTTGCGGCATTGAGAACGTCCTCCTCCGAGACTTCCTGCCCCAATGGTTTTCTGCTCATATGAAAAAGGCCTTTCTATCTTTGTGCAAAATAATAATCACGAGTGTTTATTATAGACAACATGATAGCATAAAAGGGCAGATATGTAAATGCCCCGTTCCGAAAACCGGGAAAAATTTTTCCGCTCCGTACCGCTCGCCCGCGCCTTCCATGTACTTCGGCGGCGCGCCCGTCAGGGCGCGCCGCCGTGTGCTTCAGAGCAGTTTCAGGATCCCGTCGCCGTATTCGGCGCAGGTCGCGCCGTCCGGCTGCCCGGTGATGACGACCGGGCAGGCATTGAGCGCCGCCTCGAGCCGGTCGGCCGCAGCCGCGCGGCCGATGTGCCGCAGCAGCATGACCTCCGCGCGCAGGATACTCTGCGGGTTTGCATAGTCGCCCATGCCGCGCTCGATCATGCGCGGCGCCGAGCCGTGGATGGCCTCAAACATGGCGTGGCGGTCGCCGATATTGGCGCTGCCCGCCGTGCCGACGCCGCCCTGAAGCTGCGCGGCCTCGTCGGTGATGATGTCGCCGTAGAGGTTCGGCAGCAGCAGCACCTGAAAGCCGCCGCGCACGCGCTCGTTGACGAGGTTCGCCGCCATGATGTCGATATAGTAGTCATCGACGGTGATCTCCGGATAGCCGGCGGCCACCTCGTGGCAGATGGCGGTGAACTTGCCGTCGGTCTTTTTGAGGATGTTCGCCTTCGTGACGACGGTCACGCGCGTTTTTCCGTTGCGCCGGGCGTAGTCAAACGCCGCGCGGGCGATGCGGCGCGTGCCGGGGTCGGTCGTGACCTTGAAGTCCACGGCCATGCCGGGCAGCTCCACGCCGCGACTGCCGAGGGCATATTCTCCCTCCGTGTTCTCGCGGAAGAACGTCCAGTCGATGCCCTCGTCAGGAATGGTCACGGGGCGGACGTTCGCGTAGAGGTCGAGCGCGCGGCGCAGCTTCACGTTCGCGCTCTCGAGCCCGCCGCCCATGGGCGTCGTGGTCGGGCCCTTGAGCAGCACGTCGCAGGCCAGAATTTCAGAGAGCACATCGTCCGGCACCGCCTGGTTGCAGGCCAGCCGGTTTTCGATCGTGAGGCCGCGGATGCGCCGCAGCGCGATGCTGCCGCGCGCGATCTCGTCGGCGAGCAGCGCCTCGAGCGCGCGCACCGCCTGCTCCATGATGATGGGGCCGATGCCGTCGCCGTCCACGAGGCCGATGGTCACGGTCGCCTTGTTCGTATAATCCACCTGCTCGGCGGTCATCGCCGCAACGCGGGTCTGCTGCTCTTCGAGCAGGGTGCGAAACGCCGCACAGGCGCGGTCGATATCGTTCATAGCGCATGCTCCTTTGTATAGTTGAGCAGTCCGCCGGCGAGCAGAATGGCCTGCTGCCGCTCGGTGAGGCTGCACACGACGGGGTAAGCCTTGCCCGTGGCCGTGTCCGTGAGGGTGAGTGCACCCGCCGCCATACCGGCGCGGATGTTGTCGATGCGCAGGTGTGCGCCCTGCGCCAGCGCGTCATAGTCGGCGGGGTCGGCAAACGTCAGCGGCAGGATGCCGGCATTGATGAGGTTGGCCACATGGATGCGCGCGAAGCTCTTGGCCACGACGCAGCGGATGCCCAGATACATCGGCACGAGCGCCGCGTGCTCACGCGACGAGCCCTGCCCGTAGTTGCTGCCGCCGACGATGATGCCGTCTCCGGCCGCCTTGGCGCGCGCCGGGAAGGTCGGATCGCAGACCGTGAAGCAAAATTCCGACAGCTTCGGGATGTTCGAGCGATACGGCAGGATCTTTGCCCCGGCGGGCATGATGTGGTCGGTCGTGATGTTGTCGCCCACCTTGAGCACAAGCTCCGCCGCGAGCGAGTCGGCAAAGGGCTTGCTGCGCGGGAAAGGCCGGATGTTCGGCCCGCGCAGGACCTCCACCGTGTCCGCCTCCGCCGCCGGGACGGGCGGCAGCACGGCGCGGTCGTCGATGCGGAAGCTGTCCGGCAGCGTGACGGCGGGCATCTCCCCGAGGGTCTGCGGGTCGGTGATGCAGCCTGTGAGCGCGGCGGCGACCGCCGTCTCCGGTGACACGAGGTAGACCTGCGCGTCCTTCGTGCCGCTGCGGCCGAGGAAGTTGCGGTTGAACGTGCGCAAGCTCACGCCGCCGGAATTCGGCGAGAAGCCCATGCCGATGCACGGGCCGCAGGCACACTCGAGCAGGCGCGCGCCGCTGGCGAGGATGTCCGTGAGCGCGCCGCAGTCGGCGAGCATGGTCAGCACCTGCTTCGACCCCGGCGAGATGGACAGGCTCACGCCCGGGGCGACTGTCTTGCCGCGCAGCAGCGCCGCGACCTTGAGCATATCCAGCAGGGACGAATTCGTGCACGAGCCGATGCAGACCTGATCGACCTTCGTGCCGGCGAGCGATGCAACGGGGACGACATTGTCCGGGCTGTGCGGGCAGGCGATCATGGGCTGCAGCTTGTCGAGGTCGATGTCGATGACGCGGTCATAGTGCGCATCCGGGTCGCTCTGCAGCGGGGTGAAGTCCGCCGCGCGCCCCTCGGCCGCGAGAAACGCGCGCGTCACGTCGTCCGACGGGAAGATCGACGTCGTCGCGCCGAGCTCCGTGCCCATGTTCGTGATCGTCGCGCGCTCGGGCACGGACAGCGCCGCGATGCCCGGGCCGCCCCACTCGATGATCGCACCGACGCCGCCCTTGACCGACAGGATGCGCAGCAGCTCGAGGCTGATGTCCTTGGCGGTGACGAACGGGCGCAGCGTGCCGGTAAGGTTGACCTTGAACATTTTCGGCATGGTGATGTAGTACGCGCCGCCGCCCATGGCGACTGCGACGTCCATGCCGCCCGCGCCGAAGGCCAGCATACCGATGCCGCCGCCGGTGGGCGTGTGGCTGTCCGAGCCGATGAGCGTCTTGCCGGGCTTGCCGAAGCGCTCAAGGTGCACCTGATGGCAGATGCCGTTGCCGGGGCGCGAGAACCAGACGCCGTGCTTTGCGGCCACGGTTTGCAGATAGCGGTGGTCGTCCGCGTTTTCAAAGCCGGACTGCAGCGTGTTGTGGTCGACGTAGGCCACGCTCAGCTCGGTCTTTACGCGCGGGATGCCCATCGTCTCGAACTCGAGATAGGCCATCGTGCCGGTCGCGTCCTGCGTGAGCGTCTGGTCAATGCGCAGGGCGATCTCGCTGCCGGGGGTCATGTCGCCGTGCAGCAGATGTGCGCGGATGATTTTTTGAGCCAGTGTCTCACCCATGGAGATCCATCCTTTCGATCATACTTTTCTTTGCGTGGATCGTGTGTTCGGTCGTGAGCGCGGCGGCCGCATCGGCATCGCCCGCGGCGATGGCCTCATAGATGGCGCGGTGCTCTTTGACCACCTGCGCCGTGCGCTTGGCGTCGGCAATGGACGCCTTGCGGTAGCGGCGGGTCTTGCGGTGCAGCGGCACGAGCGTGTCGCTGATGACGGCGTGGCCGCTCATGTCGCAGATGATGTCGTGAAACTGGTCGTCCATCTCGCGCAGGTGCTCGGCGTCGCGCTTTTCAAAGTAAAACTCCTGCAGATTCAGAATGTGCTGCAGGCGCGCAAGGCCTTCGGGCGCGGCGTTTTTCGCCGCGTAGTACGACGCGAGCCCCTCGATCTTGCAGCGGATATCCATGATGTCCACCAGATCCTCCGCCGTGATGCCGAGCACGACCGTGCCCTTGCCGGTGTCGGCGATGAGGTGCTCCTGCTCGAGGCGGCGCAGCGCCTCGCGGATGGGCGTGCGGCTGACGTTGAGCTGCTCGACGAGCCGCAGCTCCGTGAGCACCTCGCCGCGCGGGTAAACACCCTGTATGATGTCGGATTCCAGCCGCTCAAACACCTGATCGGCCAGCGTAACGGTACGGAAATCTTTCATGCTGCACCTCCTGTCAGACCTGCGCGAAGCGGCCGGGCGCCAGCTCCGCGATCTTGGCGTTGAGCTCCTTGGCCGAGATGACGGTCTGGCGGCCGTCTTCGTATTCCGCGTCCACCCAGCCCTTGAGCGCGAGCACGAGCGGGTCGTGCTTGGCGATCTGCGCATCCCCGGTCAGGCGGTAGTTCTGGTTGATCCAGTAGGCGATGCCCGCGAGGCCGGAGGTCTTGGCGACCTGCACGGACGCCGGGCGGTTGAGGAGCTTTTCGGTGTCGAAGATCGTGTAGATCTCCGCATCCTTGAGCAGCCCGTCGGCGTGGATGCCGGCGCGCGTGGCGTTGAAGTCGCGCCCGACGAACGGCGTCATCGGCGGGATGTCATAGCCGATCTCGTGCTGGAAATAGTCCGCGATCTCGGTGATGACGGTCGGGTCCATGCCGTCGAGCGATCCGCGCAGCGACGCGTACTCGAACACCATCGCCTCGAGCGGGATGTTGCCCGTGCGCTCGCCGATGCCAAGCAGGGAGCAGTTGACCGCGCACGCACCGTAGAGCCACGCAGTCGAGGCGTTGACGACCGCCTTGTAAAAGTCGTTGTGCCCGTGCCACTCAAGGCACTCGCTCGGCACGTCGGAATACTGCTGCAGGCCGTAGATGATGCCGGCCACGCTGCGCGGCAGCGCCGCCTCCGTGTAGGGGATGCCGTAGCCCATGGTGTCGCACGCGCGGATCTTGACCGGGATGCCCGCCTGCCGCGAGAGCTTTTGCAGCTCGTTGACAAACGGCACGACAAAGCCGTAAAAATCGGCGCGCGTGATGTCCTCCAGGTGGCAGCGCGGCACGACGCCCGCCGCGAACGCATCCGCCACGGTCGCAAGATAATAGTCCATGGCCTGACGGCGCGTCATCTTCATTTTCTTGAAGATGTGGTAGTCGCTGCAGCTGACGAGGATGCCCGTCTCACGGATGCCGAGGTCGCGCACGAGGCGGAAGTCCTCCTTCGTCGCCCGGATCCACGTCGTGATCTCCGGGAACTTCAGCCCCAGCTCCATGCACTTTTCGAGCGCCTCGCGGTCTTTCTTGCTGTAGATGAAAAACTCCGTCTGCCGGATGATGCCGTACGGCCCGCCGAGCCGGGAGAGATACTTATAGATATTGACGATCTGCTCGACCGTGTACGGCTCCACGGACTGCTGCCCGTCGCGCAGGGACGTGTCCGTGATCCAGATCTCCTCGGGCATATGCATCGGCACGCGCCGGTGGTTGAACGGCACCTTCGGCACCATGCCCTGAGTATAAATGTCGCGCTGGAGGTTGGGTTCCGCTACATCCTGGAGCGAATATTTATACGCATTCTGCTCCAGCAAATTCGTCTTTCTGGATATTTCAAGCATGGCAGTGGGACTCCTTTCCGTTGCTTTGTATTATTGTATACAATTATACACGCACTGTTTTTCTTGTCAATAGAATTGTTCACAAATTTCCGCTTGCTTTCCGGGCGGAAGCTGGTATAATACAAAATCGTTCAAAATTGAACTATTTTCAGGAGGTGACCGCCGTGCTTACCGCATCGCAGGTCTATACGTACACGCGCCGCATCCTCGACGCCTACGCCGTCGTCATGCAGCCGCTGAGCGCGGAGCTGGACATGGCGCCCAACGCCATGGACATCCTGCTCTTTCTGGCCAACAATCCGGGGCTGGACACCGCGCGCGACATCTGCACATACCGCCGGCTCAAGCCGGGCATCGTGTCGTTTCACGTCGACAAGCTCGTGCGCGAGGGGTATCTGCTGCGCGCACGCGACCCCGGCGACCGGCGGCGCTGCCGCCTCGTGTGCACGGACAAGGCCGCGCCCATCATCGCGCGCGGGCAGGCCCTGCAGGAGCAGTTCAGCGCGCAGATGTCCGCGGGCGTCGCGCCCGACGCGCTCGAGACGTTCCAGCGCTGCCTGACGGCGTTCGCGCAAAATCTGGACCACATCGCACATGGGGAGGCACTCTGAATGCAGCAGGACAAAACATTTCTCGGCACGGAGCCGGTCGGACAGCTTCTGCGCCGGCTCGCGATTCCGACGGTGATCGCGCAGCTGGTCAATATGCTCTACAACATCGTCGACCGCATCTACATCGGCCACATTCCCGAGGTCGGCAGCGCCGCGCTGACCGGCGTGGGCGTGTGCCTGCCGATCATCCTGATCGTGTCGGCCTTCGCGTGCTTCACGGCCTCCGGCGGCGCGCCGCGCGCGTCGATCTACATGGGGCGCGACGATATGGACAGCGCCGAAAAGACGCTCGGCGGCTGCTTCACGATGCAGATCGGCATCTCCGTCGTGCTCACGGCGGCGCTGCTGCTCTGGGGGCGCGACGCGCTGCTGGCCTTCGGCGCGAGCGAGAACACCATCGGCTACGCCGCCGACTATCTGCATATTTATGCGTTCGGTACGCTCTTTGTCGAGCTCACGCTCGGCATGAATGCCTTCATCACGGCGCAGGGCTTTGCCAAGGTAGGTATGTACACGGTGCTCATCGGCGCGGCGGCGAACATCATCCTCGACCCGGTCTTCATCTTCGCGCTGGGCATGGGTGTGCGCGGCGCGGCGCTGGCGACCGTGCTCTCGCAGGGGCTCTCGTGCGCGTGGGTGCTGTCATTCCTGTGCGGGAAGAAGGCGTTTTTGCACCTCCGGCGCCAAAACCTCTTCGTCTCGCCTAAGCTCATCCTGCCGTGCGTGGCGCTCGGTCTGGCGACGTTCACGATGCAGGCGAGCGAGAGCGTCATCTCCGTGTGCTTTAACGCCTCCCTGCTCAGGTACGGCGGCGACATCGCCGTCGGCGCGATGACGATCCTCACGAGCGTGATGCAGTTTGCCATGCTGCCGCTGCAGGGCATCGGACAGGGCGCGCAGCCGATCACGAGCTACAACTTCGGCGCGAAAAACACCGCGCGCGTGCGCGAGACGTTTCGCCTGCTGCTCAAGGTGTGCCTGATCTATTCCGTGTCGCTCTGGGCGTTCATCGAGCTCGCCCCCGGCCTGTTTGCGCGCATCTTCACGCCGGACGCGGCGCTCATCGCCTTTACAACGCGCGTGCTGCGCATCTATTGCGCGGGGCTGTTTTTGTTCGGCATCCAGATCGCCTGCCAGATGACGTTCGTGTCCATCGGCAGCGCGCTGTGCTCGATCATCGTGGCCGTGCTGCGCAAATTCGTGCTGCTGCTGCCGCTGATCTATCTGCTGCCGGCGCTGCTGTCCGATCAGACAACCGCCGTGTATCTGGCCGAGCCCGTCGCGGACGTGATTGCCGTCACGTGCACCGCCATCCTGTTTGCGACGCAGTTTCGCAAGGCGCTGCACAAGCTTGAGGCAGGCGCCTGACAGACTGCGAAGCACGCTGCGGATGATTCAAAAATTTGAAACAATGTTATGAAAATTATGAATCGTCCGCAGCGTTGACAACGGTCGTCCCGGCGCGTACAATGACGCCAAATTCCCTTCGAGAGGAGCTGCAAGCCATGCGTCACACGTTCTTTGCCCGTCCCTGCAATGCCGCGGCCAAGTGCGCGGTTGGCTCGGCATGCTCTGCGGCGAATACCGACAACAACAGCATCCTTCTGCTTACCATCGACACTGTGCTTGCAGTGTCGATTTTTGCTATACTCAGCATTCTGGGCATCGCACCGCCAGCAGAACGAACCAAACCGGTATTTGCGGGATAAGCACGACTTGGTATACCAGGAGTCGGCCCCGACCGTTTTGGTCGGGGCCGATTTTTTGTTGTATAGAAAAACGGACAGAAAGGAAATCTGTTATGGAAAAGAAAAAAGTTGGATTCGCCAGCGGCATCGGCTTCATCCTCGCCGCCGCCGGCAGTGCCGTGGGCCTCGGAAATCTCTGGGGCTTCCCGTACAAGACGTCGCAAAACGGCGGCGCGGCCTTCGTGCTCATCTACGTCGCGTGCGTGCTGCTCATCGGCTTCGTGACGATGCTCAGCGAGATCTATCTCGGCCGCCGCGCGCAGGCAAACCCCATGACCGCCTACAAGATGATCCACAAGAACCTCGGCTGGTGCGGACTCGTGGCGATCATGATCCCCGCGTTCATCATCTGCTACTACTCCGTGCTCGGCGGCTGGACGACGAAGTACGCGCTCAACTCCTTCAGCGGCAACGCCGGCATCGTCGGCACATTCTCCGTCAACACCGGTGAGGTCATCCTCTACACCGCCATCTTCCTCGTGCTGAGCATGGTGATCATCATGGGCGGCGTCAAGGACGGCATCGAGAAGGCGTCCAAGGTGCTCATGCCGGTGCTGTTTCTGATCCTCGTCGCCATCGCCGTCTACGCGCTGACGCTCGGCAGCGGCGTGCGTGAGGGTCTGAGCTTCTACCTCAAGCCCGATTTCTCCGGCATCACGTTCAAGTCCGTGCTCGTGGCCATGGGTCAGGCGTTTTACTCCCTGTCGCTCGGCATGGGCATCATGATCACCTACGGCTCGTACACCGGCAAGGAGGTCAACCTCGTGCGCTCCACCGCCATGATCTGCGTGTTCGACACGCTCGTGGCGCTCATCGCGGGTCTGGCGATCTTCCCGTCGGTGGCGCACTTTGACCCTGCGCTGCTCGGCAGCAGCAAGGGCGTCGCGCTCATGTTCATCATCCTGCCGCAGGTGTTCGAGTCCATGGGCGGCGTGGGTCAGGTCGTGTCGTTTGCCTTTTTCATCATGGTCGACATCGCCGCCATCACCTCCGTTGTGTCGCTGATCGAGGTCGTGACGCAGTTCGTCATCCAGAAATTCCACGCCCACCGCAAGCGCGCCGCGCTCATCGTTGCGAGCGTCTGCTTCGTCGTGTCCATCCCGATCGGCATCTCGCTCGGTCACGTCGCCATCCTCGAGGAAGCCAGCCCCGCGCTGTTCGGGCTCGACTGGCTGACGTTCTTTGACGAGGTGACCAACACCGTGCTCATGCCCGTGTGCGCGCTGTTTTCCTGCATCGTCGTCGGCTGGTTCATCACGCCCAAGCGCGCCGTGGCCGAGATCGAGGCCGGAGGCACGCCCATGCCCGGCTGGCTGAAGAAGGTCTACGCCGTCATGATCCGCTTCGTGACGCCGGCGCTCATCCTCATCGTCGAGATCGGCGGCCTGCAGAGCGAGATCGCGGCCGGCAACACCGCCGTCATCGTCTTTGCCTACGCGCTCGTGGCGCTGTGCGTGGCCGCGTATTTCCTCTTCTTCCGCAACACGGACACCGGCACGAACGCCGACGAGAAGCTCTCCGGCGATTACCCCGTGTGACACGCGCGATGCGCCCAATACCCCGGCATTGTTTTTGACAAGAATCATTTTCTCCGCCGCACATGTCGCCGGAGAAAATAATTGGACTTTCTTTCGCCGCTGCGGCGGCGAAACTCTACGAGGTTGTTAACAAGCTGTACACCGGTGTGGTTTTTTGACCATACCGGTGTTTTTTGTATGACAAACTCGTTAAAAATCGAGCAACTTTCAGTTGAAATACCGGCAAAAAACAGGTATAATAACAATGTCAGTCAATCTGACAAACATAGCTGACAGGAGGCACGCCCATGTCGATGCAAGAGGTGCGGGAACAGAATATCGCACTTGTAACACAGACGGCACTGGCGTGTTTTGTTAAAAACGGCATTGAAAAGACGACCATCCGCGACATCGCGCAGCACGCCGGTCTGACCGAGCGCTCGGTCTACCGGTACTTTGCGGGCAAGGATGAGCTTGTCATCGCGGCGGCCTACCTCTACTGGGACAGGGCCAAGGAGCTGGCCGCGCAGTCGCTGGCAAAGCAGCGGCGCAGGGGCATGACCGGTATCGAGGAGATCCGCGTGCTGCTGCGCAGCTATGCGGAGCTGATCTTCACCGATCCCGCGGGCATCCGCTTCTCGCTGGATGCGGAGGTCGCGCTGTGCAACGCCGGCCGGCAGCATGCGGTCATCAACCGCCCGCCGGAGCGCTTTGAGGTCGCCCCCGGGCCGATCGCTGCGGCCATCCGCCGCGGGCTCGCCGACGGGACGGTCGATCCCGAGGCCGATGTGAAAACACTCTATTATAATACGTACGATTCGATCCTCGGCGTCATCCAGCGGATGTCCGTCGGCGTGCCGAGCGTGCACGAGCTAGACGGGCACGCGCGCATCGACGCGCTGTGCGAGCAGTTCACGCGCGCATTCGCGGCGCCGCCCAAGCAATAAGGGGACAGGGAACACCTTTTAAATACCACCCTACATTGAAGGAGGAAACGGCATGGCAAAAAGACCGAATATTCTCAAGCTGGCCACGAAGATCAGCCTTGAGAGCATGACGTACATGGGCATCACGTATGACGATCCCGAGTATAAGATCCTCGAGCCGATCATCGACGATGACATGTGTGCGATCATGATGCACGTGCGACTGGAGACCAACCGCACGGTTGAGGAAGTGGCCAAGCGTGCAAGAAAGAGCGTGGAATTCACGCAGGAGCAGCTCGACAAGCTGTGCAAGACCGGCGCAGTCCGCTACCGCTATGTGGACGGCAAGCGCTGCTACTTCTACCCGATCTGGGTCCCGGGCATCATGGAGGGCATCCTTGCCAACCGTGAGCAGTGCGACAAGTATCCCGTGCTCGGCGAGAGCTTTGAGGCATACACCCGCCGCCGTCCGGAGATGCTCGCGCCGATGCTCGACTCCGGCAAGACCGGCATGTTCTTCATGCGCGTCATGCCCGTCATGAGCGCCATCGAGAACGACTCGCACGCCGCCTCCTACGACGAAGTGCGCACCCTCATCGAGAACGCGACCGCCATCAGCGTCGGTCCGTGCTCCTGCCGCCGTGCCCGCCGTCTCATGGGCGAGGGCTGCGGCCACCTCGAAGAGGATATGTGCATGTACCTCAACGACAACGCCCGCTGCTTCTCCGAGCAGGGTTATCACCGCCTCGTGACCAAGGAAGAGGCATATGAGATCCTCCAGCGCGCCGAGGACAACGGTCTCGTGCACGAGATCAACCAGACCCCCGGCTTCGAGGACACGAACGCCATCTGCAACTGCTGCGGCTGCTCGTGCTTCGCGCTGCGCATCGCAGAGCTGTTCCGCACGCCGCGCGCCATCCGCTCGAACTACATCGCCCGCGTGGACAAGGAAAAGTGCGTCGCCTGCGGTCAGTGCGTTGAAAACTGCCAGACCAACGCGCTCAAGCTCGGCCAGAAGCGCTGCGCGACCGATCCGCACATCTCCGATACCTACGATACCGACGCCAGCGTGCCGTTCCACCGTTCGAGCTACAACCCCGAGTACCGCACGAACCGCTCCGACGTCATGCCCAGCGGCACCGCCCCCTGCAAGGCCGAGTGCCCGGCGCATATCCCGGTTCAGGGCTACATCAAGCTCGCGTCCCTCGGCCGCTACACCGAGGCGCTGGAGCTCATCAAGAAAGAAAACCCGTTCCCGGCCGTCTGCGGCCGCATCTGCAACAAGCGTTGTGAGGACGCCTGCACCCGCGGCAGCATCGACGATCCGATCGCCATCGACGACATCAAGAAGTTCATCGCCGAGAAGGATCTCGAGGCCGGCACCCGCTTCGTGCCGAAGATGCTCAACCAGATCGGCCGTCCGTACACGGAGAAGATCGCCGTCATCGGCGCCGGCCCTGCCGGTCTGAGCTGCGCGTATTACCTCGCCGTCAAGGGCTACCCCGTGACCGTGTTCGAGAAGGAGTCCGTGCCCGGCGGTATGCTCACGCTCGGCATCCCGAGCTTCCGCCTCGAGAAGAACGTTGTCAACGCGGAGATCGACGTGCTCAAGGAGCTCGGCGTGGAGTTCCGCTTCGGCGTTGAGGTCGGCAAGAACATGACGCTCGACGCGCTGCGCGCGGACGGCTACAAGGCGATCTACCTCGCCGTCGGCGCCTCCAAGGGCACGCCGGCCGGCTGCCCGGGCGACGATCTGAAGGGCGTGTTCACCGGCGTCGAGTTCCTGCGCGCCGTGAACCTCGGCAAGCGCCCGACCATCGGCAAGCAGGTCGCCGTCATCGGCGGCGGCAATGTCGCCATCGACGTCGCGCGCGCCGCCGTGCGCCGCGGTGCGGACGTGACGCTGCTCTACCGCCGCGGCCGCGAGGAGATGCCCGCAGCGGACGAAGAAGTCGCCGAGGCCGAGGCCGAGGGCGTCAAGTTCCGCTTCCTGTGCGCCCCGGTCGAGATCCTGGGCGAAAAGGGCAAGGCCACGGCCATCAAGGTCGAGACCATGACCCTCGGCGAGCCCGACGAGAAGGGCCGCCGCAAGCCCGTCGGCACGGGCGAGTTCGAGACGCTTGCAGTCTCCGCCGTCATCTCGGCCATCGGCCAGCAGATCGACCTGTGCGGCATCGACGCCGGCTCGAAGCTCCGGCTCGGCAAGCGCGGCACCGTGCTTGTTGACCCCGCAACGTATCAGACCGACGAGCCCGACGTGTTCGCGGGCGGCGATCTTGTGACCGGTCCGAAGTTTGCCATCGACGCCATCGCCGCCGGCAAAGAGGCCGCCGTGTCCATCCACCGCTTTGTGCACCCCGGCCAGAGCCAGCTCATCGGCCGTGACCACCGCGACTACAAGTCGCTCGATCCCGCGACCGTGGCCGTGCCGATCGAGAGCTTTGACAACACCCCGCGCCAGCACGCGCACGACGGCTCCGCCGAAGAGGCGAAGAAGACCTTCCACGATCTGCGCGGTGTGTTCACCGAGGAGCAGATGAAGAAGGAGACCGAGCGCTGCCTCGGCTGCGGCGCGGTCGTCCTCAACGAGGACCAGTGCATCGGCTGCGGCATCTGCACCACCAAGTGCAAGTTCGACGCCATCCGCCTCGAGAAGGTCAACGACACGCACGGCCGTGAATACTTCCGCACCCTGCTGACCGTGGCCGGCAACACCCCCGCCGCCATCGGCCGCCTCGTGCGCAAGACGCGCGGCAGATAAGGAGCAGCGCCATGCATGAGATCGGTGTGGTGCGCGCCATGGTCAAGACCGTCACCGACTACGCGGCCGCCAATCAGATCGATGAGATCTCCGAGATCGTGGCCGACTGCGGCGAGCTCTCGCTCGTCATTCCGGAGTACGTGGAGGAGCTCTATCCCCCCGTCGTGAAGGGCACGCCGCTGGAAAACACGAAGCTCATCGTCAACATCGTGCCCGGCATGGCCGAGTGCGAGGACTGCGACGAGATCTTCAATGTCATCGAGTGCAACGGTTATTGTCCGAACTGCAACAGCTTCAACAAAACGGTGCTGTCCGGCAAGGACTTTACCATCCGGGAGATCCATGTCCCGGAAGAACGTAAACCCGGGTCTGTGGAGACCTAAAAAATAGAAGGAGCGTATTCAATGAACGAAAAGTACAACGCATTGTTCACCCCCTGGAAGATCGGCAATGTCGAGATGAAAAACCGCATTGTCCAGTGCTCCATGGGCGGCACGTCCCTGTTCGGCTGGATGGAGCCGAACCACTTTGACAAGGAAGCAGCTTACTTCCTGCTCAACCGCGCACAGGACGGCGTGGGCCTGATCCTGCCCGGCATGCAGTGCATCCGCGATCCGCTGGGTATCCCCGGCCGTAAGTGGCTGTACCAGAACGACCAGATGTTCAAGCAGCTCAAGGAGTACATGGTCGAGTTCCACAAGACCGGTGCCAAGCTGTTCATCCAGCTCGCCGCCGGCATGGGCCGCTCCATGGCGATCAACGGCTGGATGACGATGCTGGCCAAGAACAACTTCCTCAACAAGATCGTCAGCCCCATCGTCGACGTGCAGTACATCTGCGCCTCCGCTTCCGAGGTCCCGAACCGCTGGAAGGAAGACGTCATGTCCCGCCCGCTGACCGTCAAGGAGATCCAGGACATGGTGCACGCCTTCGGCAAGACCGCCAAGAAGCTGCGCGCTGCCGGCGTCGACGGCGTCGAGATCCACGCTGTCCACGAGGGCTACCTGCTTGACCAGTTCACCATGGCCAACTGGAACCACCGCACCGACCAGTACGGCGGCTCGTTCGAGAACCGTTTCCGCTTCCCGGTCGAGATCGTGCAGGAGATCAAGCGTCAGGCCGGCGCCGACTTCCCGGTGTCCCTGCGTTACTCCGTCGTCTCCAAGACCAAGGCCTGGGGCAAGGGCGCGATGCCGTACGAGACCGACTTTGAGGAGTTCGGCCGCGACATGGCCGAGTCCGAGAAGGCTGTCAAGTACCTCGAGGAAGCCGGCTACGACATGTTCAACTGCGACAACGGCACCTACGATGCGTGGTACTGGGCACATCCGCCTCAGTACATGCCCGACAACTGCAACCTCGAGTACGTCGAGCACATCAAGAAGTTCACCAACTGCCCGGTCGTCTGCGCCGGCCGTATGGACCCCGTGAAGGCTGCCGAAGAGATCGCTGCCGGCCGTCTCGACGCTGTCGCCATCGCGCGTCAGAACCTCGTTGACCACGAGTGGATCCACAAGATCCTCAGCGGCCACGAGGATGAGATCAAGCCCTGCATCCGCTGCCACAACGGCTGCTTCAACATGGCCAAGTTCAAGGGCACCGCGAACCTCCAGAGCATGGATGACTCCCTGCACCTGGCTCGCTGCGCGCTGAACCCGACCACCATGCAGCACAACAAGTACAAGATCGTCCCGACCCGCAACCCGAAGAAGGTCGCCATCATCGGCGGCGGCATCGGCGGCATGGAGTGCGCGCTCGTGCTCAAGCAGCGCGGCCACACCCCCGTCATCTTCGAGAAGACCAACGAGCTCGGCGGTCTGTTCCTCACCGCTTCCGCGATGAGCTTCAAGGAGAATGATAAGGAGCTCATCCGCTGGTACCTCAACGAGGTCGCCAAGGAAGGCATCGACGTCCGCTTCAACACCGAGGTGACCGACGTCAACACGCTCGGCGGCTTCGACGACATCATCGTCGCCAGCGGCTCCATCCCGCGCACCATGCCCTCCATCCCGGGCTTCGAGAAGACCCTCACGTTCACCGAGCTTCTCAAGGACAAGAAGGAAGTCGGCGACAAGGTCCTGTTCATCGGCGGCGGCCAGTCCTCCTGCGAGGCGGCTTACGACCTCGTGCTGCAGGGCAAGCACCCCATCATCGTCGAGTACGCGAACGACCTGATCGCGGCACAGGCCACCTGCCTTGCCAACACCTCCTTCCTGCGTGACGCGATGGAGTACCACAAGGTCCCGACCTACCTCGAGTCCACCGTGACCGAGATCAAGGACAACGGCGTCACCGTCAAGAACGTCAAGACCGGCGAGACCTTCTTCGTCGAGTGCGACGATGTCGTCAACGGCATCGGCTTTGTCCCGACTCCGGTCGGCGGTAAGGACAACAAGCAGGTCTTCCGCGTGGGCGACTGCGTTGCCATCGGCAACCTGCGCACCGTCATCTGGCGTGCCTGGGACGTCTGCATGAAGATCTGATCCCATCTCTACAAACGCGAAACTCCCTCCGGAAATCCGGAGGGAGTTTTTTGCTGTCAGAAAGCATTCCTTTTGACACAGAAATCGCCCCCGAAAGCCAAAGGCTCTCGGGGGCGTCGTCTCTGTTAGTGTCTGTTTCGCCGCGTCTGGCTCACTCGCCCTGCGCGCGCAGCCAGCCGCTCGCCACGCCGGGATAGTTCGTGATGATGCCCTCGCAGCCCCAGCGGTGGAGCTGCTCCAGACCCGCCATGTCGTTGACGGTCCAGACGTTCATCTTCACGCCGTGCTCCTTGCAGTCGCGCACGTTCTCATCCGTGAGCAGCTCGATCGGCGGGTGGTAGCAGGCGAAGCCCGCCTGCTCACAGTAGTAACCGGGGAAGCCGCCGATGCTGTCCTCGAGCACGAGCGCGCCGACCTCGACCGCGTTGCCGCTGATCTCGAGGATGCGGCGCAGCGAGAAGTGGTTGAACGACGAGAACATGACCTTGTGCTCCAGACCGTAGCGCTCGATGGTGGCCCAGATCTTGCGCTCGATGTCGTGATAGTAGATCTTGTCGGTCTTGATCTCGATGTTGTGCCCGACGGTTTCGCCGGACGCCCACTCGCAGTATTCGTCGAACGACGGGATGCGCTCGGGGGCGTATTTGCCCGCGAAGCGTGCAGCGGCGTTGACCTGCCGCAGCTCGTCGAACGTATGCTCGCAGATGCGGCCGGTGCCGTCGGTCGTGCGGTCGAGCCGCTCGTCGTGGATGACGACGAGGCGGCCGTCGCGCGTCTCATGCACGTCCATCTCGATCGCGTCGCAGCCGACCTTGACCGCCTCGCGGAACGAGAGCATCGTGTTTTCCGGATAAGCACCGCTGTAGCCGCGGTGTGCCATAACTTTCATGCAATTGTCTCCCTTAATAAATGAGATTCGGTATCAGCATCGTGATACCGGGGATATACGTCAGCAGCAGCAGCGCAATGAGCAGCGCGATGATAAACGGCACGCACTCTTTGATAAATTCCTGCATCTTGCAGCCCGTGATGGACACGCAGGTGAACATCATCGAGCCGAACGGCGGGGTCAGACCGCCGATCATGATGTTGACGTTGCAGACGATGCCGAAGTGCACCAGATCGATCCCGGCGGCCTTCACGATCGGCACCATGAGCGGAGCGAGGATGATGAGCGCCGCGCCGCCCTCGAGGAACATGCCGACGATGAGCAGCACAACGTTCATGACCAGCAGCACGAGGAACTTGTTGCTGGCAAAGCTCGACACGGCGTTGAGCAGCATGGTGGGGATGTTCTCCCAGTTGAGGTAGTAGCCGAACACGGTCGCCGACACGATGATGAGCATGACGGTGGCGGTGCCGGAGATGGTCTCGCGCAGGATGGGGATAAAGTGCTCCTTGCGCAGGCCCTTGTAGACGAACTTGCCCACGATCAGGCAGTAGAGCACGCCCACACCGCCGGCTTCCGTCGGCGTGAAGATGCCGAAGCGCATGCCCATGATGATGCCCAGCGGGAAAAACAGCGCCCAGAAGGACTTGAGCGCCTGGCGGCCGATCTCGCCGAGCGTTGCGCGGCGGGGGCGGGACGGCGCGTAGCCGCGCTTTTTGGAGATGATCGCCACGGCGATCATCAGCGTCACAGCCATGAGCAGGCCGGGGATGTAGCCGGCGGCAAAGAGCTGACCGACGGATGCGCCGGCGATCAGGCCGTAGACGATGAGGTTGATTCCGGGCGGGATGATGGGCGTGACGCACGAGGACGCCGCCGTGATCGCGGCGGAAAAGCCCTTGCCGTAGCCGCGCTTTTCCATCTCGGGCACGAGCAGCTTGCACTCCATGGCGGCGTCGGCGTTGGCCGAGCCGGAGCAGCCGCCCATGAGCATGCTCAGCAGGACGTTGATCTGCGCAAGGCCGCCGGGCAGATGCCCGGTGAGCGCGTCGGCAAAGTCCATCAGCCGCGCGCTGATGCCGCCGTAGTTCATGATCGAGCCGCACATGATGAAAAACGGGATCGCAAGGAACGGGAACGACTGCGTGGACGTGATGAACTTCTGCATCAGCAGGTACGGCACGGTCGTCGTGTCAATAAAGCCGAAATAGGTCAGTGCCGCGGCAAAGAGCGCGTAGGCGATGGGGATGCCCGTGAAATACAGCACGAGCGCGATGATGATCGGCAGGATCGAAAGGAACGTGCTCATGCGTCCACCTCCCCGTCAAGTTTGTTGCCGCTCTTGAGGTCTTTGATGAAAATGACGAGCGAGTAGATCGTCATCAGGCCGAAGCCGATGACCAGCGCCGTGTTGACCACGGAGGACGGCAGCTTCGTGATCGGCATGCGCTTGATCCAGGACGACTGGATAAACTGCACACTGAGCACCGTGATGTAGCCGTTGATGACCACGAGCAGGGCGCTGGTGATCAGGTGCACGGCTCTGCGCGCGCCGGCGGGCAGCCGCTCCACGAGCAGGTCGACGCCGACGTGCTGGTGCTTGCGGTAGGCGTAGGCCGCGCCGATGAACACCGAGTACACGAAGCAGGAGGTGGCGACCTCCTCGCTCCAGATGATGATATAGTTAAACAGTTTTCGCGTGATCACGTTGACGACGACAAGCACGATCGTCACGATCATCATCGCGCCCGCGATATACGCGTCGAGATTTTTCAGTACTTTTTTCAAATTTGCTTTCCTCTGCTTTCTGTGGCTTTGCTCAGCAATGCCGGGTGTCCGGCAGCGTGTGCGGGACACCCGGCATAAAAAGCCGGTATGGGGCTTCCGGCCGTCAGTCAGCGCGCAGCGCTCACTTGTTGGCCTGGCGGTACTCGGCGAGGATGGCCTGCGCCTGCTCGTAGAAGGTGGGCGTCACACCGTCTTCCTTGACCATGCGCTCAAACTCCGGCTGCACGGCGGCGCGGAACGCATCGACATCGACCTCGTTGAACGAGCAGCCCTGCTCCTTCTCGAGCTTGGCCTTCGTCTCCTCGAAGGAGGCGTTGGTGAAGTCGGTCAGTTCCTTAGCGCCCTTGGTGAACTCTTCCTGGATGATGGTGCGGTACTCTTCCGGGATGCTGTTCCAGACCTTGGTGCTGATGTAGGCGCCGCAGGTGCCCACGAGGTGGTTGGTCAGGGACATATTCTTGCACACTTCGGAGCTGCCGTTGGTGGAGTAAGCGTTCATGTTGCCTTCCAGACCGTCGATGACGCCCTGCTGCACGGCGGAGATCGTCTCAGCGAACGGCATGCCGGTGGGCGTGGCGCCCATGGCGGTGAGGCAGTTGATGTACATGGAGCTGTTGGGCACGCGGATCTTCATGCCCTTAAGGTCAGCGGGGGTCTTGATGACCTTGTTGGTCTGCATGCAGCGCATGCCGACGTTGAAGTCGAGCGCGAGCACGTGGATGCCGTAGTTATCTTCGAGCTTCTGGCACATATTCTTTACCAGATCGGACTGGCAGACGTAGGAGTACTCGTCGATGCTGTTGTACATCATGGGACCGATGAGTGCTTCAAAGTCGATGTCGTAGTCGGCGAGGTAGGAGGGGTCTTCGCAGGCGATCCAGTCGGCGCCGTTGACGACCTGCTCGATGTTGTCCTTATAGACGGCGAGCTGGCTGGAGTCGTAGCACTGGATCTCAATCGCGCCGTTGGTGCGCTCCTTGATGCGCTGGGCGACCTGCTGCATCTCGATCGTGAGCTGCTCGGTCGTCGCAAAGACGTGGCTGAGCTTGAGCGTGAGGTGGTAATCATCGTTCGCGCCGGCCTTATCGCCGCCGCCGCCGCAGGCGCACAGTGCAAGCACCATGGTCAGGGCGAGAAGCATCGCAACAATTTTCTTCAAGGTAGTTCCTTTCTGCTTAAAAAAGCGTTGAATTTTTCTCCGTCATTTTAACGGCTCTCTGTGAAAAATGTTAACATTTTTGTGCGATGCCGTCAATATGGGTAGAAATTTTGCTTGCCATTTTTCTGTTTTCGCTATATACTCCTCGTAGAAATTGGTGAAACTGCAAAGGCGAAGCGCCCTTTTTTCACTGAAAAATGCTTAAATTTTCAACACATGCGCCGTCATCTGTACTCTATTGGAGGTGCCTATGAGCAGCAAGCCCACCCTGCGCGACATCGCCGAGGCGACCGGTGTTTCGACCGCGAGCGTCTCCATGATCCTCAACGGAAAATCGCTGGAGCGCTTTTCCTCTCAGCGCGTGGCGAGCGTTCTGGCTGAGGCCGAGCGCATCGGCTACCGCACGCCGTCCGCCCGCTGCTCCGGCAAGCAGATCGCCGTCCTCTCGCCGTCGGTCTCCAACCCCTACCACACCAAGATGATCACCGGCATCGACGCGGCGGCGCACGCCGCCGGGTATCACACCGCGATCTACAACACCTACTGGAACCCCCGCACGGAGAGCCACCTGCTCGACTCGCTCGACTATTCGCGCGTGGCCGGCATCATCTTCGCCATGACGCCGATCCAAACGGTCAAGGTACGCGAGCTGAGCCGCCGTGTGCCCATCGTCGCCGTCGGCGACCGCGTCGCGGACTGCGGCATCGACACCGTGGACGTGGACAACTTCGGCGCGGCGCAGCTCGTGGCCAAGCACCTCATCGACCTCGGCCACAAGCGCATCGCCTACCTGTCCACGGCGCTCAACGAGCACCACATCTCCCGCATGCGCCGCGCCGAAGGGCTGCAGGAGGCCTACCGCCTCTGGTGTCCGGAGGGCAGCGTGACCATCTGCTCGCACGTCAACTCCCTCGAGGCGGAGATCACCACGCCCGACCTCGAGTACCGCTCGGGAATGGAGCTGGCCTACAAATGCCTGCGCAACGACAAGATCACCGGCATCGTCGCCATCAATGACATGGTGGCCTTCGGCGTGCTCGACGCGCTGCAGCGCGAGGGCTACCGCGTGCCGGAGGATTTCAGCCTCTGCGGGTTTGACAACGTCACGACCTCGGGCTATCAGCGCATCCAGCTCACGACCGTGGACAACAACACCTTCAGCCACGGCAAGAGCGCCTTTAACCTGCTGCTCGAGCGCATCGAGGGCGGGCTCAACAGCCGCGAGGATCAGCCGATCAACCGCGTGGAATACCACAGCCGGCTCATCGTGCGCGGCAGCACCGGCAAGCCGCGCAGCGGCGGCCTGTGAACAACTCAGAAAGGAACCGCATCCATGGCGTCCGTACTCTCCTACCTGCGTGAACTGAATATCGTCACGATGATGCTGCGCATCCTCCTCGCCGTGCTCTGCGGCGGGCTGATCGGGCTTGAGCGCGAGCGCAAAAACCGCCCCGCCGGCTTTCGCACCTATATGCTCACGGCGCTCGGCGCGACGCTCACCGTGCTGCTGAGCCTGCAGCTCGACCAGATGCTCCACGGTCCGTGGCGCGAGGTCGCCGAGAGCATCGGCGCGACGCAGGACGTATCGCGCTTCGGCGCCGAGGCCGCAAAGGGCATCGGCTTTCTCGGCGCGGGCACGATCATCATCACCGCCCGCCAGCAGGTCAAGGGCCTGACCACCGCCGCCGGACTCTGGGCGAGCGCGTGTCTCGGCCTTGCCATCGGCGCGGGGTTTTATTCCTGCGCGTTCATCTGCATCGCGTACATGACGGCCTGCATGTACCTGCTGCCGCCGCTGGAGCAGCGGCTCACCCGCCGGGCGCACCACATCAACATCAGCCTCGAGATCGAGCGCATGGAGCACCTCGGCGCGATCGTCGCGCATCTGCACGACGAGAACATCCGCATTTTCGACTTTGCCGTCAACCGCAACGGCACGGGCCCGCTGGCGAGCTTCCTGTGCCAGTTCAGCGCCATCCTGCCCGAGCGGCGCGACCACCCCGAGCTGCTGGCAGAGCTGTCGGCGCTCGAGGGCGTCATCCTCATCGAAGAGATCTGAGAAAGGAGGCTGTACCATGCTGCATTGTTTTGATCCCATCCGTGATATGACCTTCTGGGCTATCCTCGCCCGTCTGACGCTGGCCGTCGTCTGCGGCGGGCTGATCGGCGCAGAGCGCGAGGTCAAGCGCCGTCCCGCGGGCTTCCGCACGCACATTCTCATCTGCCTCGGCTCCGCCATCACGACGCTCACGAGCCAGTACCTGCTCTTCCAGCACCTGTATAACGACATCGCGCGTCTCGGCGCGCAGGTCATCTCCGGCATCGGCTTTGTCGGCGCGGGCACGATCATCGTCACGCGCGACAAGCGCGTCAAGGGTCTGACCACCGCCGCCGGACTCTGGGCCGCGGCCATCATCGGTCTTGTCTGCGGCGCGGGCTATGTCGAGTGTGCCATCTTCGCCACGGCCGTCGTGCTGCTGGTCGAGGTGGTGCTCGTGCGGCTGGAGACCCGGCTCACGAGCAAGAGCACCGACCTCACGCTCTACATCGAGTACGCGCACGCCGTGTGCATGGAGTCCGTGCTCGCCCTACTGCGTGAGCGCAGCATCCGCATCGACAATCTCGAGATCAGCCGCATCTCGGACAGCGACGCCCCCGACGCGCCGCACCACTACTGCGCGCTCATCCCCATCCACAGCCGCACTCCGCTGCAGCCGGGCGACCTGCGCGGCGACCTGACCGCGCTGCCGGACATGCTGGCCGTCGAGGAAATGTAACGAAAACGAACAAGGGGCGGACGCCATGTGGCGTCCGCCCCTGTGACTGTCAAAAAGTATTACTTTTTGACAAAGGAGTTTGCGGCCTGACTGCAGCGCACGCGCTGTCCGCCGGAGGCGGACGGCGCGCACG
>ENA-OURZ01000161-OURZ01000161.1-human-gut-metagenome-genome-assembly--contig:-NODE-161-length-90187-cov-4.927218_pt1 | contig 90187 bp, 61 predicted proteins | sample MGYA00242073_ERZ509195 | MGnify/ENA primary metagenome ERZ509195 (study PRJEB26280, sample SAMEA2338837) | human gut metagenome | biome: human gut; feature: human-associated habitat; material: faeces... | reverse complement strand
TTTCCATTCCGTTCCCCCGCGCACGGCCCATGCCGGGCGGGGGAACGGGTTTTTTTTATGGCCGTTGCGAGGTTCCCCTTTCACATCCTCCGGCGCTAATATGCTGTATAGGCATAAAGGGGGGGAGCCACTGTGTAGAGAGAATTTGTAAAATGACCTCACTTGCTTCCATTCCATCTCAAGGCGTAAAGACGGTGTTACATTGAATTTGGAAGTGACAATTTGTGCCCTGGTTTGTCACGTTGGTATAATACCAGTTAGATACCGAGGCTTGCGAAGTGATGATGATGGACTTCCGTCCATGTCTGTCCTTGATGATGTTCAGTAGAAGCGGACGTCCCTTGGCGTCAAGCGGCACGAGGAAGAGGTCATCCAAAATAAGTAGTGGATAACGTTCTATTGTTCTTTCGGTGTAAATTCGTTACTTTGGATTTTGTTTCAATTTTATTTCTGCTATCGTTTAAGATACAAACAAAAGTGTTATCTTTGTAAATGTCATGATACATCAGAGGTACTCACGCCTTTAACGATAAGGTTGGCCTTGTTTTTTCTTATGACAATAGTATATAAAGGATTTTATATTTAAATTTTGTTTGATTATAAAAAGTAAAGTGATGACTAATATCAATATAAAAGAAATTTTATGGAAGTTGCATATAGATAGTTTGACAGCGATGCAACAAACCACAGTTGAGGAATACAGAAAAGGGAAAGACCTGGTACTTTTATCTCCGACGGGTTCGGGAAAAACAGTCGCTTATCTGTTGCCTTTAGTGCAATCTTTAAAAGAAGAGAATGTTCTTCAAGCTGTGGTATTGGTTCCTTCTCGTGAATTGGCATTGCAAATAGAGCAAGTTTTCAAGTCTATGGGAACAGGCATTCCTGTCATGAGTTGCTATGGCGGCCGTCCGGCCATGGATGAGCACCGTACGATGAAAAGCTTGAACCCACAAGTTATAATAGGTACTCCGGGGCGTATGAACGACCATTTAAATAAAGGAAATATTGATGCTTCACATGTCCATACGTTGGTGATTGACGAATTTGACAAATGCCTTGAGATGGGTTTTCAGGAAGAAATGTCGGAGGTAATTGCGCAAATTCCGTATTTAAAACGTCGTTTTCTTCTCTCGGCCACGGATGCGCCGGCTATTCCTCGATTTGTATCAGAGGGCGATTTTTTGAAATTGAATTTCTTGGAAGATGAAGAGCAGATTCCAGAACGTATAAAGGTTTATACGGTGAAATCTCCAAAGAAAGATAAGTTGGAGGTCTTGTCCAAGCTTTTGTGCTATTTGGGAAATAAGAGTTCCTTGATTTTTGTGAACTATCGTGAAAGCGTAGAACGGGTTTACCGTTATTTGCTTCAGGAAGGAATCTCGTGTGAAATGTTTCATGGAGGAATGGAACAGAAGGATCGTGAGCGTGCGCTTTACAAGTTCAGTAACGGATCATGCAATGTATTTGTTTCAACGGATTTAGCTGCACGAGGACTGGATATACCCAATATAGACCATGTTATCCATTATCATTTGCCGCTCAATGAAGATACTTATATTCATCGTAACGGCCGAACGGCGCGGTGGGATGCTTCCGGAAATGTCTTTCTCATATTAGGACCGGAGGAATACTTGCCTGAGTTTATACAGCAGATTCCCGAAGAATATGTGTGGGAAGGACCTAAGCCCGAGCCTGCCAAGCCCCAGTGGGTGACGCTTTATATCGGAAAAGGGAAAAAGGATAAAATCAACAAGGTGGATATTGTGGGGTTCTTGTCAAAAGTGGGAGGATTGGGAAGAGATGATGTCGGACGAGTAGATGTGAAAGAACATTATGCTTTTGCTGCTATCAGGCGGAATTTGCTAAAAGAAACCTTGGAAACTGTGTCTGGCCAAAAGATAAAAGGTCTTAAGACGATTATAGAAAAGACAAAATAAGATTACGAGTTGTAAGGGTTAAAAGCCGTTTTTTATAATATATGATAGTAAAAAAAGCGCTTGGCTTAAAAAATGTGGTTTCAATCGTTGCTTTTATGGATTTTATTTTCTACTTTCGCAGATGTTATGCTTAGAGTAACTGATAATTAATCTTAAGTTTTACAAATTAGATGAAGAAGTATAATTTTAATGCAGGTCCATCCATGTTGCCGCGTGAAGTAATAGAGGCAACAGCAGCTGCATGCTTGGATTTTGAGGGTAGCGGTCTTTCCCTGATGGAAATTAGCCATAGGGCAAAGAACTTCCAGCCTGTAGTAGACAAGGCTGTAGAATTGGTAAAAGAATTACTCGACCTACCGGCCGGTTATTCGGTTGTTTTTCTGGCAGGAGGTGCCAGTACGGAATTCTGTCGTGTTCCCTATAACTTTTTGGAGAAGAAGGCAGCCTATTTGAATACAGGTACATGGGCCAAGAAGGCTATGAAAGAAGCAAAGTTGTTCGGTGAAGTGGTTGAAGTAGCTTCTTCGGCCGAAGACAACTATACCTATATTCCGAAAAACTTTACGGTACCGGCTGATGCCGATTATTTGCATATTACGACAAACAATACGATTTTCGGAACGGAAATGCGCTATGATTTGGACAGTCCTGTTCCTTTGATTGCGGATATGTCGTCGGATATATTCTCTCGTCCGGTAGATGTGAGCAAATATAATTGTATTTACGCCGGAGCACAGAAAAACGTATCTATGGCCGGAGTGAATATCGTTATCGTAAAGGACGAAGCTTTGAATAAGGTAAGCCGCCAGATTCCCACAATGTTGGATTACATGACCCATGTGAAAAATGGTTCCATGTTCAATACGCCTCCAGTGGTACCCATCTACTGTGCCATGAAGAATTTGGAATGGGTGAAGCAAAACGGTGGTGTGGAAGCGATGGACAAGCGTGCGAAAGAACGTGCGGACATGCTTTATACCGAAATAGAACGTAACAAGTTGTTCCGTGGAACTGTAAAGGCAGAAGACCGTTCATATATGAATATTTGTTTTGTAATGAACGACGAATATAAAGAATTGGAAGCCGACTTCTTGCAGTTTGCTACGGAGCGCGGCATGGTGGGCATAAAAGGCCACCGTAGCGTAGGCGGTTTCCGTGCTTCATGCTACAACGCACAAACGATAGAAGGTGTGCAGGCATTGATACAAAGCATGAAAGACTTTGAAGCTCAGCATTAAGAGGCTATAAAGACAGGCGCGCCTTGTACAGAGGTGTGCCTGTTTATTTATGGGATGTATTTAAATAAAATAACTATGGCTAAAATATTGATTGCTACAGAAAAACCGTTTGCAAAAGTTGCAGTGGACGGTATCAAAGAGGTTGCAGAGACAGCCGGATTGGAAGTCGTTTTGTTGGAGAAATATACGGAGAAGGCACAACTTCTGGCGGCAGTGGCCGACGTGGAGGCCATGATAATCCGCAGTGATAAGATAGATAATGAAGTTTTTGATGCGGCGAAGAACTTAAAAATCGTTGTCCGCGCCGGAGCCGGTTACGATAATGTGGATTTGGAGGCTGCTACCGCGCACGGGGTGGTGGTGATGAACACTCCCGGTCAGAATTCCAACGCCGTAGCCGAACTGGTGTTCGGAATGTTGGTATTCGCCGTACGTAACTTTTATAATGGAAAGGCCGGTACGGAGTTGAAAGGAAAGAAATTAGGAATCTTGGCCTACGGTAATGTCGGTCGTCGCGTCGCGCATATCGCAAAAGGATTCGACATGGATGTTTATGCTTACGACGCATATTGTCCTGCGGCGGCCATAGAATCCGATGGGGTGAAGGCAGTCTCTTCGCAAGATGAGTTGTTTGAACAGTGCGAAGTGGTTTCCTTGCATATCCCGGCTACGGCAGAGACGCGTCAAAGCATCAATTATGCCTTGGTCGGCAAGATGCCTAAGGGAGGAGTGTTGGTCAATACGGCCCGGAAAGAGGTAATTAATGAACCCGAATTGCTGAAATTGATGCAGGAGCGTACAGACCTGAAGTATGTCACGGACATCATGCCGGAAACGGATGCTGATTTCCGTATGTTGGAAGGCCGTTATTTCTCTACACCTAAGAAGATGGGTGCACAAACAGCCGAGGCCAATATCAATGCCGGAGTGGCTGCAGCGCACCAGATTGCTGCATTCTTCAAGGACGGATGTACGAAATATCAGGTAAATAAATAATTGCAGGGGCTATGGCTTGGGTTAAACCGTTTAAGGGGCTTCGTCCGCCTAAGGATTTGGTGGAACGGGTAGAGTGCCGTCCGTACGACGTGCTCAGTTCGGAAGAAGCCCGTATAGAGGCTGGCGACAACGAGATGTCGCTCTATCATGTGATCCGTCCGGAGATAGATTTTCCGGAGGGGACGGATGAATACGCTGCATGTGTGTATGAGAAGGGGGCTGAGAACTTTGCCAAGTTCCAACGTAACGGTTGGTTGGTGGAAGACGCTAAGCCCATGTATTATATTTATGCACAGACCATGAACGGGCGGACACAGCACGGCATCGTGTTGGGAGCTTCGGTCAAGGACTATATGGACGGGGTAATCAAAAAGCACGAACTGACGCGGCACGAAAAGGAAGAAGACCGGATGAAGCATATCCGTATTACGGATGCGAACATAGAACCGGTTTTTCTGGCTTATCCCGACAATGCCGCGTTGGCTTCCTTGATAGACCAATATGCAAGGCGTGAGCCGGAATATGATTTCGTTGCCCCGCTCGACGGTTTCCGCCATCGGTTCTGGCTTGTGGATAATGAAGCGGATATTGATGCGATTACGAAAGAATTTGCAGCCATTCCCGCGTTGTACATTGCAGACGGCCATCATCGTACGGCTGCGGCAGCTTTGGTGGGACAAGAGAAAGCTTTAGCCCATGGCAGGACGCACCCCGAGGCGGAATACAATTATTTTATGGCCGTGTGCTTCCCTGCAAGCGAACTGACTATATTGGATTACAACCGTGTGGTGAAAGACCTGGGGTGCCATACTTCGGATGAGTTCTTGCAGGCTTTGGAGAAGGATTTCGAAGTGGCTTGCACGGGCTGTTCGGTGTACAAACCTATGCGACCTCATGAGTTTTCGCTTTATCTGGATGAAAAATGGTACAGGTTGCGTGTACTTCCGGGACGTTTTGATGAAGACGATCCGATTGATGTGCTTGACGTGACAATCAGTAGTCGGCTTATATTGGATAAGATTTTGGGAATTAAGGATTTACGTAGGGATAAGCGGATTGATTTCGTAGGAGGACTGCGTGGTTTGGACGAACTGAAAAGACGTTGCGACAGCGGCGAGATGAAAATGGCGTTGGCACTGTATCCAGTGTCTATGCAGCAAATCATGGATATAGCAGATTGCGGGAAAATCATGCCCCCAAAAGCTACTTGGTTCGAGCCTAAATTACGTAGCGGACTGGTGATTCATAAACTGTCGTAAGGAAAAAATAAGTATCTTTGCAACTCCGGTTGCCGGTAGAATCCGGTAGCCGGAGTTTTTTGAACAGTAGGGATATGGAAGGAAATGACGTATATAAGACGATAACAGCACCGGCAGAAGGGGAGTATAGCGAGAAACGGAGTAAATTCCTGGCTTTTATTCACCCAGTGCATACGATAGACGAAGTGAAAGAGCAGGTGGAGCACTATCAAAAGAAGTATTACGATGCACGCCATTGTTGCTATGCCTACATGTTGGGACACGAACGGAAGGATTTCCGTGCCAATGACAACGGGGAGCCTTCCGGTACAGCCGGGAAACCGATTTTGGGACAGATTAATTCTTACGGGCTTACGGATGTCTTGATTGTCGTCATCCGTTATTTCGGTGGAATCAAGTTGGGGACGAGCGGACTGATACAGGCCTATAAGGCAGCAGCCATCGAAGCCATACAGGCGGCCCGGATTATAGAAAAAACGGTGGACGAGGAAATCACCTTTTTCTTTGAGTATCCTTTCATGAATTCCGTCATGCGCATTGTCAAGGAGGAAGAGCCGTCTATTGTCTGTCAAGGGTATGAACACGATTGCAGCATGACGCTGCGTATTCGGAAAGGGAGCATGCCACGTCTTAAATCGAGACTGGAGAAAGTGGAGACATTGAGATTTGAAGGCGATGGAGAGTAGAAGAGGGAAGTGCCAGATGGAATAAAAAGAAACGGTGTGTTCCGCCAGAAGAGGGGGAATACACCGTTTCTTTTTTGATATGGGGTCAGGCCTGCAAGTTGTTGCATTCATCCATCCATGCTGCAGCCGACGCGTCGCTAGGCATTCGCCAATCTCCACGAGGACTCAGGCTACAGCTTCCCACTTTAGGACCGTCGGGCAGGCAGGAACGCTTAAACTGTTGGGAGAAGAAACGGCGGAAAAACGTTGTCAGCCATTTCTTTATCACTTCGTCTGTATACTTTCCGGCAAAAGCATATTGGGCCAGATAGAATATCTTGGACGGGCGGAAACCGAAACGCAAGGTATAATATAGGAAAAAGTCATGTAGTGCGTAAGGGCCGACCAAGTCTTCTGTCTTCTGGCTGATGTTGCCATTTTCGTCTGCCGGTATCAGTTCGGGGCTAATCGGAGTGTCCACGATATCCAGCAAGGTGGCTTGGGATGGTTCGTCAATAATACTGTCGGCCACCCACTTGACCAAATGTTTCACCAACGTCTTGGGGATAGAGGCGTTGACGCCGTACATGCTCATGTGGTCGCCGTTGTACGTGGCCCATCCCAGAGCCAGTTCCGACAAGTCACCGGTTCCCACTACCATGCCGTTCATCTGGTTGGCCACATCCATCAATATCTGCGTACGTTCGCGTGCCTGTGCGTTTTCATACGTCACATTATGGTTGGCCATGTCGAAGCCCAAGTCCTCAAAATGTTGTATGCAGGACTTTTTGATGCTGATTTCTCGTAGGGTCACCCCCAGGCTTTTCATAAGGTTGACGGCATTGGTATAAGTACGGTTGGTGGTCCCGAAGCCAGGCATGGTCACACCGACGATGCCTTTGCGCGAAAGTCCTAATTTGTCGAACGTCTTGGTGCAGACCAACAGGGCAAGGGTGGAATCCAGTCCGCCGGAAATCCCGATGACTACGGTCTGTGTTTGTGTATGTACCAATCTTTTGGCCAGTCCTGCTATCTGTATGGCAAAAATTTCTTCGCACCGTTCATTCAGTGCCTTTCCTGCCGGGACAAAAGGCATCGGGTCAACCTTACGGCTTAATTCGATGTCCTTGGAAGCGAAGAGTTCGGTATCTATCCGCATGGTATCGTGCGGTCTCAGCCGGGCGATGGAGGCGCTGAACGTGGTGTTCACACGCCTTTCCGCACGCAGGCATTCTACGTCTATTTCGCTGTAAACCAATTGCTCTTTAAAAGAGAAACGTTCGTTTTCCGCCAACAGCATCCCGTTTTCGTAGATAAGGGCCTTGCCGGCAAAAACAACATCCTGTGTGCTTTCTCCGAATCCTGCCCCCGAAAATACATAACCGGCGAGGCATCTTGCACTTTGTTGTGCCAACAAGGATTTGAGATAGTCTTGTTTGCCTACGCCTTCATTGTCTGCGCTAAGATTGAAAATGATTTCTGCTCCCTGGAGTACCAATTCGGAACTGGGGGGGATGGGGGCCCATACGTCTTCGCAGATTTCCACACCGAAACAGCAAGAGGGAGTGTTGAAGACCAAGTGGCGGCTCAGCGGCACCATTTGCCCGCAAACCAATACATTGCTGTTTCCGTGCACATCGCCGGACGTGAACCAGCGTTGTTCATAGAATTCCTTGTAGTTGGGCAGGTAAGTTTTGGGGATAAGCCCTAAAATTTTTCCTTTTTGTATCACTGCCGCACAATTCAGCAGCGTGCCGTGGTAAGCGACAGGCAGTCCTATGATAGAGATGATGTCCAATGAGCGGGTGAAGTCGAGGATGCTGATAAGGCACATTTCCGCCTCGTCGAGCAGCAGTTGTTGGGCAAACAAGTCACCGCAAGTGTAAGCCGTGATGCTAAGTTCCGGAAAACAAATGATTTCTACGCCTTTACCTTCCGCCTGAATAATCAGACTTTCAATTTGTTGCGCATTATATTTGCAATCTCCTACTTTTACGCCGGGGATGGCTGTGGCAATTCTGACAAATCCGTAATTCATGTTGCTATGTTTGATATTTGTGGAACAAAGATAATATAAAGGTATCAATAAAAGCAAAAAAAGCTGTTATTTATCAAAAAAAACACGGGAAGGCTTGCACAGGAACGGAACTTACGCTAAATTTGCATTGTAAACATTACAAATTTATATTGAACATGGTTAACAAAGAGGCTTTGGATACATTGCAGAAATATGGGATTCACCCCTCCGTACAACGCATAGCAATTATGGATTATTTGCTTAAGAATCATACGCATCCCACAGTGGATGAGGTGTATGTGGCTTTGTGTAAAGTTATACCTACGTTGTCTAAGACGACCGTGTATAACACTTTACGGCTTTTTTCCGATCATGGAGCTGCCTTGATGTTGACCATTGATGAGAAGAAAGTTTGTTTTGACGGGGTAATTGTTCCCCATGCGCATTTCATGTGCAAGAGGTGCGGAAAATTATTCGATGTGGCTCTTCCGGAAAGTTTGAAAGACTTTTTACCGGTAGGCTCGGACTTTAAGGTGGACGAAGCGCATGTCTATTATAAAGGTGTATGTAAAGCCTGTGCGATGGAGGCATGAGCCTGAAGGGCACGGGCAGAGAAATAATAAGAACGAATGTGTAATTTAAATTAAAAACGGAAGAAAATGAAAAAGAAATTTGTGTGTACAGTATGTGGTTACATTCATGAAGGCGAAGAAGCTCCGGCACAGTGCCCGCAGTGCAAGGCTCCGGCTTCAAAGTTCAAGGAATTGGTAGATACGGAATTGACTTTCGTGACCGAGCATGTTATCGGCATTGCCAAGGACGTTGACCCTGAAATCAAGAAAGGTTTGCAGGCAAACTTTGAAGGAGAATGCACCGAAGTGGGCATGTACTTGGCCATGAGCCGTCAGGCTGACCGTGAAGGCTATCCTGAGATTGCGGAAGCTTTCAAGCGTTATGCTTTTGAAGAGGCCGACCATGCTTCCCGTTTCTGCGAATTGTTGGGCGACATGGTTTGGGACACGAAGACCAACCTGAAGAAGCGTATGGAGGCTGAAAGCGGTGCTTGCTCCGGCAAGATGGATTTGGCCAAGATGGCCAAACAGCAGGATTTGGACGCCATTCACGACACTGTGCATGAAATGGCAAAGGACGAAGCTCGCCATGGCCGTGGTTTCGCCGGTTTGTACAACCGTTACTTCGGCGACAAGTAACCATCTTGTGGTATTAGTCCGGATGTCGTAGCATATCCGGCAGAAAAATCCCGTGAAGTTGGATGCCTGGCTTCACGGGATTTGTATTAAATGTCATGGCAGCCTTTTGAGTATGGGATGAAAGGATGTAGCGAACGGCTGTTCTTTCGGATATATCGGTAAGTTTGACAAAAAAAAGGCTTGCATGAGAGCGGTTTATCATCTTGCGGCAAACGGAAAATCGTTTGCCTGAGAATGAAAAATCAATCTCAGGCGAATGATTTTTCATTTGCCGCACATTTTTACGCTGTATTCAAGAGTCTGGAAAAGAGGAATATAGAAAAATGTAGGGGCTTTTTTTCCGGCAGAAAAAATTTTTGACGCAAAGGGAGGGAATGGGAATGATAAAAAAACGACGGGCGGTTTATTCGTAGTCTTTCAGTCGTTTGGGATTTTTCGGGAACCAACCTTTCAGCACCCGTTTGCGTTGGTCGAACACTTCGAGTATCCCCCAAAAGGAAGAGAACGATATGACACCGAAAATGATACTCAAGTACACGTTTTCCACATAGAGGGACAAACCGGCACATAGGATTCCCGTCACGAGGAAAGCCCACCAGCATCGGGTTCCGAAATAGTATTCGCCCTTGATGACTAAAGGATGGAACAGGCCGATAATCAGGAAGGTGGCCAAGCCGATAAGTATGCCTACGTAGTTCATTGCGTTTGCGTGTATTTAGTTTGTAGGATGCAAAGTTAAGATTTTATTTCTATATAGCAAGTGTTGCATGAGACCTCGCACGAATAAATAGAGGAGAAAAGCCAGCCAAAGTGCGTGGTTTTGCCATATAGGGAAGAGGCTGAGGTAGACGCTGAAAAAAGTCAGGGTGGCACCCAACATGGACAGGAGCATATAGCGTGTGGCCGTGAGTCCGATGAAAACACCGTCCCAAATGAATGCCGAGAGACCTGCAAAGGGGATGAGGACAGCCCAAGGCAGGTAGTCGGAAGCTGTGGCGACGACATAGGCTTCGTCGGTGAGCAGGTTCATGAGAGCCTTTCCGCCGGCCATATAGAATAAGGTGAAGGTCAGTGCCACGCCGCATCCCCAAAGAAACAGGTTACGGATGACTTTTTTCAGAGCCTGGTAATCTCCCGCACCGGCACATTTGCCCGAGAGGGCTTCTCCCGCAAAGGCGAAACCGTCCATGAAATAAGAGTAGAGGGTGAAGTATTGCATCAGCAGGGCATTGGCTGCTAAGATATATTCCCCTTGACGGGAACCGGCGGAGGTGAAATAGAGAGTGACGCACACGAGGCAAAGGGTGCGCAGGAAAATGTCTCGGTTGATACTGAAGAAACGGCGAATGGCGTTTTTCCGGAATACGGAAGAGGGGAGGAATGCAAAAGGAAGGCCGAGCCTACGGTGCATACGGTGGCAATAATATAGGGAAAGCGCCAGTCCGCAATATTGGGCGATGGCTGTCCCCAAAGCCACTCCGGCCACGTCCATGTGCCATACGAAGACAAAGGACAGGCTGGCCGCTATGTTGACGAGGTTTTGGACGATGGCCACGTAGAGCGGGTATTTTGCATTTTGCAATCCGATGAACCATCCGGTCATACTGTAAAGCCCAAGCACGGCAGGAGCGCCCCATACGCAGATTCTAAAGTATACCGAAGCAAAATCCGCCACAGCTTCCGTGGGCGACATGACGGACAGGGCCAGATGAAGTAACGGGCCCTGCAGGAGGAGGATGAGGATGGCTATGCCCGTGGAGGTGGCCAAGGAACGATAAAGCAACAGTTGCATTTCTTGTTTATTGCCGGCACCGTAGGCTTGTGAAGTCATCCCGCTGGTTCCCATCCTCAGGAATGCAAAAATCCAATAGATCATATTGAATATCGTACCGCCGATGGCTATGGCACCGATATACGAAGCGGCACCGAGATGTCCCGCAATGGTCAGGTCTATCAGCCCGAGCAGGGGAACGGTGATATTGGAAAGGATGGACGGGAGAGCGATGTGCAGTATCTCTTTGTGGTATGACTTATTCATGACGGTCATTTGTTGGCTGAATAAAAACAAAGGCACTGTCAACTCGCTGAAAGCTTGTTTTACAGTGCCTTTTCTGATGGTCGGGGTAGCGGGATTCGAACCCACGACCCCCTGCTCCCAAAGCAGGTGCGCTAACCGGACTGCGCTACACCCCGAGACTTGAGAGAATGTGATTTCTCAAAAGCGATGCAAAGGTACGTCTTTTAGACGACATATCCAAACTAAATACAAAAAAAGTGGCATGCCTCTCAAAAGAAACATGCCATTTTCTGATAAATGCCAGACTAACGGTTTAGAATTTGAAAGGCTGGCTCTTTACGTAGATTTTGTAACCTTTGATGCTTTCGGGCGCTCCCTGTTCCACGCGGGGAAGATATTGGAAACCGCCTAATGTCTGCTCTGCGCCCAAATCCAATACGATGTAATGGGGGAACTTCACGTCTTTATTGGTACTCCAATACGTAGACTCCTGAAGGTCGAAAATCTTATCGGCTGTCTTGTTGCCCGAAGAGATGTCCTCGTCGTCGGCGTATGCCACTGTCCATGGCTCGCGGCTGATGCGCTGACCCTTGTCGTCGAGCATGTACCATTCTGCGATACAAGCATATTCGCGGTTGTTATGGGAATTCAAGGCTTCGATGCACACGTAACGTCCCGTTACGGGTTGGTCGAACCGGACTTCCTGCCAACCGTTGCCTGCGGCAAACTCACCGGTCTTGCAGGGCGTTTCGCCGGCCAGATTCAGAGTTTGTCCTTCCTTGCGGTGCGTGTTCGGCGCATCGACGTTCAGTTTGTCGATGATAGGTTTGGACAGGCCTTCGACCACGGTTTCCTGCGGACCTACAATGTCTTGTACGATAATCTCGTTCTCGCCCTTCTTCAACCAACATCCGGGCATGTAAAGCGTCTGTTGCGGACCGATTTTCCAGAAGCGTCCGATGGCGTGTCCGTTTACGTAAACCTGTCCTTTGCCCCATGTTTCCAGGTTCAGGAATGTGTCGCCGGTCTTTTTCAGGTTGAAAGTCGCACGGTAGCATCCCGGTACTTTCTGGTCCTTCAGCGGAACATATTTCATGTCCTTCTGTACCTGATAGCTGTCGCTGAGGGTGTAAATCTGCCAGTTTTTCAAGTTGACGGTCACTTGGCTGCCGGTATTCATGGTGTAGTTCAATTCCACTTTTTCCGTAATGCCCTTGAAGTCCTTAATGGCACGGCCGAAGTTGATTCGTCCCATGGCTTCCACAAGGATGTCCAGCTGGTCTCCTTCCTTCATGGCCGGCAGCAACATGGTCTTCTCATGGTTGCGACGGTCGATGGAGCCGATCAGTTTCCCATTGATAAATACTTGCGCGAAGTCGTGCGCATCCGTTATGGTCAGGATACTTTGTGTCGGTACGGCCGGAGTCTTAGTGCGGTAAAGAATGGAACCCCATCCTTGGTTGAGCGCTTCCATCGTCTGAATGTCCATCGACGCATGAGGTGCAGGGAGGTTCTCAAACAAAGGAGCCACTTCCGTAAACTGTATTTTGGGAACGTTGATTACAGGGAATTCTTTGGGGATGGAGGGTAACTTTTTGTCGCTATACCCCGATAGCATCTCTCGCAATTCCATGTATTTAGGAGTGACTTGTCCGGCCTCGTTGATGGGAGCATCGTAATCGTACGAAGTCACGTCGGGTGAGAATCCGGGGCTGTTGGCACCGGCCCAGTGTCCCCAACTGGTACCTCCGTGCGTCATGTAGAGCGAGAATGAAATGCCTTTGTCCAACATTTCCTTCAGCCCACCGACCATTTCCTTGCTGCCGCGCGTTTCGTGACGCCCGCCCCATTTGTCGAACCATCCGCTCCAGAACTCGGAACACATTTGGGGGGACTCAGGACGCAACTCGCCCAACTTCTTGAATTCGTTTTCGATATTGGCGCCGGTACCGAAGTTCATGGTCCATACCAGATCGTCCAGTCCGTTTTTGGTAAAGTTGGAACTCCAGTCACATTGGAACAAAGTTACTTTGTCGAAACCTGAGTCGCGGATGATGTCGCGAATGGCCGAAACATACGGTTTGTCCTCGCCGTACGACCCGTATTCGTTTTCTACTTGCACCATGATAATCGGTCCGCCTTTTTCAATGGTCAAGTCTCCGATCTGTTCTCCCAGTTTTTTGGCGAAGATGCGGTAACGTTCCATGAAGTACGGGTCTTGTTCTCTCAGACGGATGTCTTTCTTCTTCAACAACCACCAGGGCAGGCCGCCCATTTCCCATTCGGCGCATACGTACGGGCCGGGACGCACGATGACATAAAGTCCGTTTTCTTGTGCCAATCGGATAAATTCCGCCACGTCGTTATTGCCCGTGAAGTCGAACTTGCCTTCTTCCTGTTCGTGTATGTTCCAAAAGACATACAGACAAAGCGTGTTCATTCCCAAAGCCTTGCACATCTTGATGCGCTGTTCCCAATAGGGACGCGGGATGCGGGGATAATGCACTTCGGCGGCTTTGATGATGAAAGGCTTGCCGTTAAGGAGGAATGTCTTGTTTCCTACTCCGAAAGTTTCGGTTTTGGCCGCAGCTTCTGTCGGAGTGAAAAGGAACAATCCGGCCGTAAGCAAGGATGCTTTAAGCACGTGGCTGATACTTCTGTTTAAATTCATCATAGAAATCAGTTATTAATGATATGGTTTCTCAAATTTTGTGGGTTCAAAAATACGACACTTATTTTTTATATACAAGTTTTTGAAGAAAAAGGATAAAATAAGAACGAAAACTTTTATCTAACGTTGAATTCCTCATAAAAAAAGGATAACTTTGCATGTTGAATCTTAATATAAGCAAACAGATATGTTCAGGACAAATACTTGTGGTGAGCTGAGACTTGCGGATGCCGGAAAGACCGTGACGCTGGCCGGGTGGGTGCAGCGTGTGCGTAAGATGGGAGGCATGACTTTCGTCGACTTGCGTGACCGGTATGGCATTACACAATTAGTTTTTAATGAAGAAGTGAATGACGCGCTTTGTGCCCGGGCTAATAAGTTGGGGCGTGAAGATGTGATTCAGATAAAGGGCGAAGTGAACGAGCGTGAGAGTAAGAATAAGAATTTGCCGACAGGGGAGATTGAAATCATCGTGTCGGAACTGACTGTACTCAATGCTTCCGTTACTCCTCCTTTCACGATCGAAGACAATACGGACGGAGGGGATGATATACGTATGAAGTACCGCTATTTGGATTTGCGCCGTGCTTGCGTGAGGAAAAATCTGGAACTCCGCCATCAGATGACGATGGAGGTTCGCCGTTATCTGGACAGCAAAGGTTTTTTGGAAATAGAAACACCGATGCTGATTGGGTCTACTCCTGAAGGTGCCCGTGATTTTGTGGTGCCTTCCCGCATGAATCCGGGGCAGTTTTATGCGTTGCCGCAAAGCCCGCAGACTCTGAAACAACTCTTGATGGTAGCCGGTATGGACCGTTACTTCCAGATTGTGAAGTGTTTCCGTGATGAAGACCTGCGTGCCGACCGCCAACCGGAATTTACACAGATAGACTGTGAGATGAGTTTCGTGGAGCAGGAGGACGTGATAGCCCTTTTTGAAGGGATGGCCAAACACCTCTTCCGTACGATACGGGGTATAGAACTCACGGAACCGTTCCCCCGCATGCCTTGGAGCGAAGCCATGCGGCTTTACGGTAGCGACAAGCCGGACACGCGTTTCGGTATGGAGTTCGTGGAACTGATGGACGTGTTGAAAGGTACGGGAGAGTTTTCCGTGTTCAATGATGCGTCCTACATCGGAGGTATTTGTGCGCCGGGATGTGCTTCATATACCCGTAAGCAGTTGGATCAACTGACGGACTTCGTGAAGCGCAGTCAAATAGGGGCAAAAGGATTGGTATATGCCCGTGTGCAGGAAGACGGCAGCGTAAAATCCAGTGTGGATAAATTCTATACGCAGGAAGTGTTGTTGCGCTTGAAGGAGGCGATGAAGGCCGTGCCGGGCGATTTGATACTGATAATGAGTGGCGAGGATGCCATGAAGACGCGTAAACAGTTATGTGAATTGCGTTTGGAGATGGGAACTCGTTTGGGATTGCGCGATAAGAACAAATTCTCTTTGTTGTGGGTGGTGGATTTCCCGATGTTCGAATGGAGCGAAGAGGAAGGGCGCTTGATGGCGATGCACCATCCGTTCACGCATCCCAAGGATGAGGATATCCCATTGTTGGATTCCAATCCGGCGGCTGTGCGTGCGGATGCTTACGATATGGTTTGCAATGGAGTTGAAGTAGGAGGGGGGTCCATCCGTATCCACGATCCGGAGCTTCAGGACAAGATGTTCAAGATATTGGGCTTCACGGAAGAACGTGCACAGGAGCAGTTCGGTTTCCTGATGAATGCTTTCAAATACGGTGCGCCTCCTCACGGTGGTTTGGCGTACGGGCTTGACCGTTGGGTAAGTTTGTTTGCCGGACTTGACAGTATCCGCGATTGCATCGCTTTCCCGAAGAATAACAGTGGGCGTGACGTAATGTTGGATGCGCCTTCTTATATAGACCAGAAGCAGTTGGATGAACTGAGTTTGGCACTTGATTTAAAAGATTGAGCAAAAGAAGGATATATAGAAATATTATAATTATAAAAATGTGCGAAGGAAATAATCCCTCGCACATTTTTATAATATCCATCTCATGATAACGGAAATGGAATTATTCAGAAGGTGCTTCTGCCGTAGAGTGAAGCGGTTTGCTTACCGGAAATAATTTAGTGAATAAAGTAGGGAAAGGGGTCTCGAACTCCATTGGTTCCCCCGTGATGGGATGGTAAAAATTCAGTCGATAGGCATGTAATCCCAACCGTCCTATCGGGTCGCTTCCATTGCCGTATTTTGAATCGCCGACTACCGGATGGCCAATATCTTGCATGTGTACACGGATTTGGTTTTTCCGGCCGGTTTCCAATTTCAATTCAACCAACGAATAACGCTCTCTCGCGTCTAACGTATGAAAATGTGTGACGGCATATTTTCCTCCGTTGTCTGTCGGACTGGAGTACGTTACATACGCTTTATTGTCTTTCAACCAAGAAGATATGGTTCCGCCTTCTTTTTCCATCTTCCCACTGACTACGGCCACGTATCTACGGTCTGTCACGATTTCCTGCCAGTGTTCTTCCAAAATCCGTTGTACCTCTATATTTTTTGCGTACATCATCAAACCGGATGTGTCGCGGTCCAAACGGTGGACTACGTGGGCTGTGCATTTGAAGTGCCGTCGGGTAAAATATTCATCCAATACGGTTTTGATTGAAAATTGTTGTGCAACGGCAGGCATAGAGAGAATGCCTGCACTTTTTTCAATCACAATCAGGTCTTTGTCTTCATATACAATCTTAACGTATTTGTTTTTCAGCTCATTGTTACGCTTATGTTTGCTTACCCGTACAACCATACCGGGTCGCAATTCATAATTATATTGGGAGACCGATTTTTTGTTTACCGTAATGCCATGTCCCGTCAGAATATCTTTGGCTTTATTCCTACTGATTCCGTTCATCGATTCCATAATGAAATCCAATAATAACATGGGTTTATTGACTGTAAACTCTATGTATTTTGATGCTGCATATTGTGCACCGGACTTATTTCTCATCTTTTCTTCTGTTTTTTGCAAAGGTAAGACTATTTTTTCAAATACAGGCCTTGTGGTTGCTTGAATCTTGAGATTTAATACCTAACCGCCATTATGTTTAATAAGAAAGAAGCTTTTTAATTATTCATTCTATTTCGAAAGTTTCTTTCAAAAAAAGGAAAGAAAGCCAAAATCCTCTTCGGCTTTCTTTCCTTTTCTTTATTTCGTGTTTTATTTTGCTGTTTAGAGAAGTTCCAACTGCTTGAATACTTTTGTAAGTTTCTGAATCGCTTCATCCACTTGTTCGTGCGTATGGTTAGCCATCAGGGCAAAACGTACTAAGGTATCCTGAGGCGCACATGCAGGCGGAATCACAGGATTAATGAAAACTCCTTCGTCAAAAGCCAATTTCGTAACCATGAATGTTTTTTCCGTATCACGGACGTATAAAGGAATGATTGGAGATTCTGTGGCACCGATTTCAAATCCTGATGCGCGAAAACGTTTTAAGGCATAATTCGTTACGTTCCATAAATTTTCCAAGCGCTCCGGTTCTTGCTGAAGAATATGCAGGGCTTCTAACGCTGAAGCCGTAGCGGCCGGTGTGGCTGATGCACTGAATATATAGGTACGCGCATTATGCTTTAACCAATTAATGATACTTTTGTCTGCTGCGATAAAACCTCCGATTGAAGCCAAGGACTTGCTAAATGTTCCCATTATCAAGTCTACCTCCTTCGTCAAGCCAAAATAATCACATACTCCTCTACCCTGCTTGCCAAAAACACCAAGACCATGAGCCTCGTCTACCATAATGGAAGCGTTATATTTATGTTTCAGGCGCACAATTTCGGGAAGATTAGCTAAATCTCCTTCCATTGAAAAGACTCCGTCTACGATGATTAATTTGATAGCGTCTGGATTACATTTTTGTAATTGCTTCTCCAAATCAGCCATGTCATTGTGCTTGTACTTCAAGTTTTGAGAGAAAGACAAACGTTTGCCATCTACAATAGACGCGTGGTCCCGGTCATCACAAATAATATAGTCTCCTCGTCCTGTCAAACAAGGGATGACACCGGAGTTGACTGTAAAGCCTGTTGCGAAACAGAGAGCTTCTTCTTTGCCTACAAAAGCCGCCAATTCTTTTTCAAGTTGAACATGTATGTCTAATGTTCCGTTGAGGAATCGTGAACCGGCACAACCGGAACCATATTTACGCATAGCAGCCACGCCAGCTTCTATGACGCGGTCATCGCCCGTCAGACCTGTATAAGCGTTAGAACCAAACATGAGTACGCGATGACCTCCCATGAGGACCTCGGTGCCTTGTTTGCCTTCTATTTCGCGGAAATAAGGGTATATGCCTTCAGCCATGTACTTTTGTGGCTCGTCATATTTAGCTAATTTGTCTTGTAATAAGCCCATTTTAATAAGTTCGTAATTAAAAAACTTTGCAAAGTTAATAAAAACATCTTTTTAAATAGCCTTTAATCATAAAAAATCTTTTTAATGTTCTTGTAAGCCTTAAAGCCAGATGCTGTATTTTTCATTTTTTATCCTTATCTTTGCTTCCGATTTAAGAAGCAATATGGCAAAGAGGAGCATCGTTTTTATTATAAACCCTATATCTGGAACTCAAAGTAAGGACAATATCATAGAACTGATTTCTCAGCATTTGGATCAAGATAAATTCAATTATCAGGTTGTCCGGACTGAATATGCCGGACATGCTACTTTATTGGCACAAGAGCATGTTGAAAAAGGCTGTGATGCGGTTGTGGCTATTGGGGGGGACGGTACGGTCAATGAAATAGCCCGTTCCTTAGTACATACTTCCGTGGCCTTCGGTGTCATTCCTTGTGGCTCGGGAAACGGATTGGCACGTCATTTACGCATTCCCATGGATCCGCTTGGTTCCATTAAGGTGCTTAATCGTTTTGATATCGAGTGTCTGGATTATGGGAAGATAAATGATGTCCCTTTTTTTTGTACATGCGGTGTAGGGTTTGATGCTTTTGTAAGTTCCAAATTCGCTCATTCGGAGAAACGCGGAGTATTGACTTATTTGGAGAACACGCTTCGAGAAGGCTTAAAATATAAGCCGGACACATACGAGATTGAAATAGAAGGAGAAACGTCCAAATACAAGGCCTTTCTGATAGCTTGTGCCAATGCGTCTCAATATGGGAATAATGCATATATCGCTCCTCACGCTTCTATGTCGGACGGACTTATGGATGTAACGATAATGGAGCCTTTTACAGTTCTGGAAGCTCCTCAGATTGCCGTTCAGTTGTTCAATAGGACATTGTTGCAGAATAATAAGATCAAGACATTCCGATGCAAAAACATTCGCATCCATCGTGAACACCCCGGGGTGATTCATTTTGATGGCGATCCCATGTCGGCCGGGACGGATATTGACGTACAATTGATACAAAAAGGCTTGAATATGATTGTGAATACTCAACAAGCCTCAGACACTGCGTTTGGGCGGGTTGTTTCAGAATTATATGACGAACTGATTTCTTTGAGTATAAGCGTACGTAATCGAAATATCCGGCGTATAGACAGCTTTAACAAAGAAGTCATGAGACGCCTGAAATTATAATCAAAAATGTATGTAATATTCTTCTGTGAGCTTTTTGTATTCTTCCGTGTAAATACCATTTCTGTCTCTGACCATGAGCCGTGTGGTTTGAGGGTAAGGCGTATTTCCTTTTTTAAAGCTCAATAAGGCTCTTTTCGGCATACTCTCAGGCAAACTGTGTATCATGCATCTTTTGTGGAGATTGAGCCCCCTCTCCCACGCCATTTGTATGAAAGCATCGGCTGACGATGCAGGGAGGACGACGTTGAAACAAGCTCCGTCGTTCAACCATGTATATGCGTTAGCGATGAGTGCATCGAAAGGAAGAGCGTCACTATGGCGTGCATAGTTACGTTTTTCTCCAGGGCATTGCAGTGAATTCGTGAAAAACGGCGGGTTACATGTTATCAGGTCAAACTTTTTCTGAGGAATGTAAGTGAGGGCATTTTCTACTTCAAAATGCAGACGTTGTGACCAAGGTGTCTTTTTCCCGTTATCTGTGGCTTGGTTTACTGCTTCCTCGTCTATGTCTATTCCTATGATGTATGCGTTGCACTTTTGAGCTAACATGATGGCTATCAATCCGGAACCTGTGCCGATGTCGAGGATATATTTGGAATCGGGACAAACTTCCGTCCATGCGCCCAGCAGTACTCCATCCGTACCAACCTTCATGGCACATTTGTCGTGATAAATTGTGAACTTCTTAAAGTCGAAATGAGTTTTTGCCATAAAATTCGGGTGTAATCTTAGAGTCTATCCTTCGTTTTGCTTGCAAAAGTAGCAAATATTTGTTATTTCCACTGTATATCATACGTAGAGTACACTCTTTTTTTGTATCTTTGCCACGTTTTGTGAAAAAAGTTTTGTTCACTAAATCATTTAAGATTTTTAATATGCATATTGACGATAATCAGAATCCATTTTCATTGGTTGCAGATTTTGAAGGAGATGAATCCAGTGTTTTCGACGTGGAAATGGAGGCCACATTACCGATTTTGCCGTTGCGCAACATGGTGTTATTCCCAGGTGTGGTGATGCCTGTGGCAGTGGGACGGAAGTCTTCTCTTCGTTTGGCGAAAGCCGCAGATAAAAATAAATTGAACATCGGCGTAGTTTGTCAGTTGAGTCCGGAGACAGAGAATCCGGGGTTTGATGATTTGTATCACATCGGGACGATGGCAAAGATTATTCGTATTCTTGAATTGCCAGACCGTTCTACCACTGTCATCTTACAAGGTATGAGCCGTTTCGATTTGAAAGGTATTGTGTCCGACAAGCCTTATCTTACCGGTATGGTAGAGAAATTAGAAGACACGCTCCCTTCGAAGAATAACAAAGAGTTCGAAATCTTGGCGGAAGCTTGTCGCGAACGTACGGTGCAGTACATTCAGATGAGTGACCAAATGCCGAAGGAATCCATGTTCGCGGTGAAAAACGTGAGCAACAATATGTTTTTGGTAAACTTTGTATGCGCCAATTTCCCATTCCCTATTGTCCGCAAGATGGAGTTGTTGAGAGAGGGGGCACTGGATTTGCGTACGGTCAACTTGCTCAAGTTGTTGAACAAGGAAATCCAATATTCTGAACTTCGGGCCGAAATCCAACGTAAGACCCGGGAAGATTTGGACATGCAACAACGTGAGTACTTTTTGCAACAACAAATCAAAAACATACAGGATGAACTCGGCGGTACGCCGCAGGATCAGGACTTGCATGATTTACGTACTCAGGCCAAAAAAAAGAAATGGCCGGAAGACGTTGCCAAGACATTCAATCGGGAAGTGGACAAACTTGAACGTTTGAATCCCCAAAGTCCGGATTATAACGTCCAACTCAATTATTTGCAAACAATGTTGAGCCTGCCTTGGCAGACCTATACGGAAGATAATTTAAATTTGAAGAATGCCGAAAGAGTTTTGAACAAAGACCATTACGGCTTGGAGAAAGTAAAAGAACGCATATTGGAGCATCTGGCCGTTTTGCAATTAAGAGGCGACCAAAAATCTCCGATAATCTGTTTGTACGGTCCTCCGGGTGTCGGCAAGACATCTTTGGGTAAAAGTATCGCCTCTGCCTTAAAGCGGAAATACATCCGCATGTCTTTGGGTGGATTGCATGACGAGGCTGAAATCCGGGGACACCGCCGCACGTATATCGGAGCTATGCCCGGGCGCATTATAAAAAGTATGATAAAGGCAGGTTCATCCAATCCGGTGTTCATCTTGGACGAGATAGACAAGGTGACGCAGAATACGGTGAATGGCGACCCCTCTTCTGCCTTGTTGGAAGTGCTCGACCCGGAACAGAACAGTGCTTTCCATGATAATTTCTTGGATGTAGACTATGATTTGTCCAAGGTCATGTTTATTGCGACAGCGAATAATATCGGCACGATACCCCGTCCCTTGCTCGACCGTATGGAACTGATAGAAGTGAGCGGCTATATCACGGAAGAGAAGGTAGAGATAGCTAAACGTCATTTGGTGCCCAAGGAAAAGGAAAACAATGGCTTGGCCGACCGGTCGGAAATCAAAATCAGCAAGCCGGCATTGGAGTACATGATAGAGAACTACACCCGTGAGTCCGGTGTGCGAGGATTGGAAAAACAAATAAACAAGGTGTTCCGCAAGATGGCATTGGAATACGCCCGAAATGGTGCATTTTCTTGTACGGACGTGAAAGTGGCCGATGTGGAACGCTTGTTGGGCAAACCTTTATATACTCGCGACAAATACCAGGGCAATGGCTATGCCGGTGTGGTAACCGGATTGGCATGGACTTCCGTAGGGGGAGAAATCCTCTTTATAGAGACGAGCCTGAGCAAGGGAAAAGGTAGCAAGTTGACGCTCACAGGAAATTTGGGCGACGTAATGAAAGAGTCGGCGGTTTTGGCATTGGAATATATCAAAGCGCATGCTGACCATTTGCATATTGATGCGCGGATTTTCGACCTATGGAATATCCATGTGCACGTGCCTGAAGGAGCCGTACCTAAAGACGGACCGTCGGCCGGTATTACCATGGCTACTTCCATCGCTTCGGCATTGACCCAACGTAAGGTCCGCCCGAATCTGGCTATGACCGGTGAGATAACGTTACGTGGAAAAGTGCTGCCCGTAGGAGGCATCAAGGAGAAAATCCTGGCAGCAAAACGTGCAGGCATCAAAGATATCGTCATGTGTGAGGAAAACCGCAAGAACATAGAGGAAATTCCGGAAATGTATCTCAAAGGGCTGTCGTTCCATTATGTGAATGATGTGTCCGAGGTCTTGAATTTTGCTTTGTTGGATGAAAAAGTAACCAATGCCATCGAGTTTACTTTCGATGAGCCTAAGAACGAAACGAAATGAAGTTTGAACTCCAACATACAGATTCCCTTACGTCGGCTCGGGCCGGGGTGTTGACCACAGACCATGGCTTGATAGAGACGCCTGTTTTCATGCCGGTGGGCACGGTGGGCTCGGTCAAAGCCGTCCATCCGTGGGAATTGAAGGAAGACATCAAGGCGCAAATCATTTTGGGAAATACTTATCATTTGTACTTGCGGCCTGGTATTAATGTCCTGGAAAAAGCCGGTGGGTTGCACAAGTTCAACGGTTTTGACCGCCCTATCCTGACCGACAGCGGAGGCTTCCAAGTCTTTTCGTTGACCGGTATCCGTAAATTGCGTGAGGAAGGGTGCGAATTCCGTTCGCACATCGACGGTTCAAAACATATTTTCACCCCCGAGAAGGTCATGGACATTGAGCGTGCCATCGGGGCAGACATCATGATGGCATTCGACGAATGTCCACCAGGCACATCCGACTACGCATACGCGAAAAAAAGTTTGGGGCTGACCCACCGTTGGTTGGACCGCTGTATTCGTCGTTTCAATGAGACAGAACCCCGATACGGTTACCAACAATCACTTTTTCCCATCGTGCAAGGCTGCACTTATAAGGACTTGCGTATCCAATCGGCCGAGTTCGTGGCATCGAAGGAGGCCGATGGCAATGCCATTGGCGGATTGGCTGTGGGCGAACCGGCGGAAGTGATGTACGAAATGATAGAGGTGGTCAACGGGATCTTGCCGAAAGACAAGCCTCGTTATCTTATGGGGGTCGGTACACCGGTGAATATTCTTGAAGGCATAGAGCGTGGAGTAGACATGTTCGACTGCGTGATGCCTACGCGTAACGGGCGCAATGCCATGCTGTTCACACAGAATGGTATTATGAACCTGCGTAATAAGAAATGGGAAGACGACTTTTCGCCTTTGGATCCAGACGGGACTTCTTACGTAGACAAGGCATATAGCAAAGCCTACCTGCATCACCTTTTCAAAGCTCAGGAATTGTTGGCGCTGCAAATCGCCTCCATCCATAATCTTGCTTTTTATCTGTGGCTGACACGCGAGGCGCGACGCCATATCATAGTCGGGGACTTCTCTTCTTGGAAAGCCTTGATGGTAAAAAGGGTGGCCGCACGGCTATAATTAAAGAAGTACTGTATATGAAGTGGTATAAACGTCTCATTTCCAGGTTGGATATGTATCTTATCAAGAAGTTCCTGGGTACATATTTCTTTTCCATAGCATTGATTATTTCCATTGCCGTGGTGTTCGACTTCAATGAGAATATCGATAAGTTTACGACCAACCATGCCCCGTGGAAAGGTATCATTTTCGAGTACTACGCCAACTTCGTCCCTTATTTTTCCAATTTGTTCAGTCCGCTGTTCGTGTTCATCTCTGTGATATTCTTCACCTCCAAACTGGCAGAGAATTCGGAGATTATCGCCATGATGGCCGCCGGGATGAGTTTCAAGCGCCTGATGCGCCCTTATATGATTTCGGCAGCCATCATTGCGGTGATGACTTTCCTGTTGGGAGCCTACGTTATTCCTAAGGGAAGCGTCACGCGACTAAACTTTGAGAACACATATAAAAAGAAAAAAAGGACGGAATTCGCCCAGAATGTGCAACTACAGGTCGATACGGGGGTTATTGCGTTTATCGAACATTTCGACGGGCGTACCAAGACCGGTTATCATTTCTCGTTGGACAAGTTTGTGAACAAGAAGCTTGTGTCACACCTTACGGCGGCTTCGGTGTCTTACGACACATTGTCGGACGAGCGTTACCATTGGCGAATCAACAACTACACGCTCCGCGAATTGAAAGGCATGCGTGAGTACATTTCCCATGGTTCGAGGATAGATTCCATCATCGCCATGGAACCGTCGGACTTCTTGCTGACGCGTAACCAACAGGAAACCTTGACCAGTCCGGAACTGAAAGAATATATCGTCAAGCAGCGTGCCCGTGGCTCGGGGAATGTGAAACCGTTCGAGGTGGAGTACCAGAAACGGTTTGCCACTCCCTTTGCTTCGTTCATCCTGACGATTATCGGTCTTTCCCTTTCGGCGCGGAAGCGGAAAGGGGGCATGGGACTGTATTTGGGCATCGGGTTGGCACTAAGTGCCTCTTACATTTTGTTCCAGACGGTTTCGTCTACTTTTGCAATCAATGCAGACTGGCCGCCGGCTTTGGCGGCGTGGCTGCCCAATATAATATTTGCCTTTATTGCGTTCTTCCTTTATAAAAAGGCACCGCAGTAGAGTGGAATGTAGGATTTAAACACAAATTAGAACAGTGGATTTTTACGATTTGGATTTAAGCGACCAAGTGCTCGATGCCTTGGACGATATGAATTTTACCGAGTGCACGCCTATTCAGGAACATGCCATCCCCGTGATTCTCGAGGGGCGTGACATGATTGGTGTGGCGCAGACGGGGACGGGTAAGACTGCGGCTTTCCTGCTTCCCATATTGAGTAAGCTAAGCGATGGCGGTTATCCCGAAAAAGCCATTAATTGTATCATTATGTCCCCCACCCGGGAACTGGCCCAACAAATAGACCAGGCCATGGAGGGGTTTTCCTATTATATGAACGTGTCGAGCGTAGCTGTATATGGTGGAAACGACGGGATACGTTACGAGCAGGAGAAACGCGGGTTGGCCATGGGAGCCGACGTGATAATCGCCACGCCGGGACGCTTAATCAGTCATTTGAGTTTAGGCAACGTAGATTTGTCTGAAGTGTCTTTCTTTGTATTAGATGAGGCAGACCGCATGTTGGACATGGGTTTCAGCGACGACATCATGCAGATTGTCAAGTATTTGCCCAAAGAACGCCAGACCATCATGTTTTCGGCCACGATGCCCCGGAAGATTCAAGACTTGGCGCGCACCATCCTGCACGATCCGGTAGAAGTGAAACTGGCCGTATCGAAACCGGCCGACAAAATCGTGCAGTCGGCTTACGTATGCTATGAGGCGCAAAAGGTGTCATTAGTCAAAAAGCTGTTTGCCGAGCGGCCTCCACATCGCGTGATTGTCTTTGCGTCTTCCAAATTGAAAGTGAAAGACATGGCCATTGCCTTGGGACGTGCCGGATTTAAGGTCGGTGCCATGCACTCGGATTTGGAACAGCAGGAGCGTGACGAAGTGATGTATAAGTTCAAAGCCCAACAAATCGACGTGTTGGTAGCTACGGACATTGTGGCGCGTGGCATCGACATCGACGATATCCAGTTGGTCATCAATTTCGATGTGCCTCATGATGCCGAAGATTATGTGCACCGTATCGGTCGTACAGCCCGCGCCAACAACGACGGAGAGGCGATAACCTTGGTGAGCGAGAAAGACCAGCAACGTTTTGCTTCCATCGAGCATTTCCTTGAAACTGAAATAGAAAAACGTTCCCTGCCGGAAGGGCTTGGAGAAGGCCCGGCCTATCGGCCGGAAAAAGGTGGCGAAAAGGGGAATGGCAGACATGGAAGTCCAAGACACGGCAGGCGGCAAGGCAAATCGGGAAACCGCAGAAAAACAAGCCCCATCCCACAAACACATACTCAAAACAATACCAAGGCACAAGCTTCCGGTTCAAAAAGTGCGCCGGTAAATGGGGACGCGCCGAAATCGCCATCTTTGACAGAGAAGAAAAACAAGAATAAGCCTCGAAGATATTTTAATAAGAAGAAATCTGCAACCGTTTCGCAAGGAAGCGCAGAAAAGAGGGAAAATACAGGCGGTGTTTCCTGATAGAATTGTTCCGCATTAATGGAAACCGTCCGTTTGCCTTCGCGAAGGCAAACGGACGGTTTTTTTTATTTCTCTTTTTTCAGTAAGTCCCTGATTTCCGTGAGCAGTTGGATGTCGGCCGGAGGAGCAGCCGGAGCTTTCGGTTCCTCTTTCTTCTTTTTGTTGAGGGCGTTCATTCCCTTTACCAAAAGGAAGATGGCCAGTGCAATGATGATGAAGTCCAGCGTGGTCTGGATAAAATTACCGTAATTCAGCGTGACGGCCGACGTCACCTCTGCCCCTCCCTCCACGACTGCTTCTTTCAATGTGATTTTCAGGTCGGAGAAATTTACTCCGCCGATGAGCAAACCTACGGGAGGCATGATGATGTCCGCTACTACCGAAGAAACGATTTTACCGAAAGCACCGCCGATAATGATACCGACCGCCATGTCCACCACATTGCCACGCATGGCAAATTGCTTGAATTCTTGCAAGATTTTTTTCATAGTTCCCAGTTCTGTTTATGAATTACCAGGGCAAGTTAAGCAAAATTATTCCAATGGCCAAATTTCGGTCTCATTCTTTTCCTTTTCTTTTCCCTCTTATTGTTTTTCTTTACAGCCATGGCTTCGTATTTCTTTGTTCTTCTTCTAAAATCATGATTCTATAAACCTTTGTGTAATAGATGCTTATAAATGCAAAATCAATCTCCTGAGATTGAAAAATCAATCGGCTGAGAATGATTTTCCGTTCTGCGGCAAACGATTTTTCATTTTCAGGAGATTGATTTTATGCTTGGAGGAAGGTGCGCGGAGAGGTTCATCGGATATTCTGAAAAACGTACAGAACGGACGTACGCTCAATGCCTGAACCGGGAAGTATCCACTTCCTTGATTTCCTTTTTCTTATATCCTCCGAAACGGAAATTGAAGTTCAGGGTGAACGTTCTTAGGTAAAAAGAGTTTTCCATTCTCACGTCCTGACCTCCGTAACGTAGGTTACATTCCGGCATACTTGTATTGAATATGTCGCTACAACGGGCAGAGAGTGTGGCTTTGCCTCCGGCAAAGGTCCATTTCACCCCGGCATCTACCGTACCCACCATTTTCAGGTCGTATGTACCTTGTATGGCCGGAGTCTGCATGAATCCGCGCAATTCGAAAGCCAGATTCTTGTTCAGCTTGAACGTGTTGTCCCATTGGCACTGCAAAATCCACTTTTTCCGGTCGAAAGGAAGGTCGAAAAAGTCGTCGCAACGGTGGCGTGCGTATTGTTCCACCGCTACCCAACGGGAATCCCACCACGTTCCGACCTGGAACGGCACCGTGGCCATGAGGCCTACGTACTGTGTGTAGTTCCAGTTCATCATCTTGTAAATCATGGCCAACCGTTCTGTGGACTGATAGGCAGTCTGCATGAACTGGTCTTGGGTACGGGAGAAGTATGCGCCGAAGACATACTTCTGCTTCAGGATGTAGTTGGCATTCACACTGTAGTTCGTCTGAGGACGCAATCCGGGTGTGCCCCATATTTCGGAATATCCGTTGATATAGCTGACGGAAGACTGCATTTCCCAATATCCCGGATAAGTCTTTCGGGTGGAGAGCGAGAGTTGCAGGATGTGTTCGGGAGTCTTCATGTAAGTGAGGGAAGCCTGAGGGTAGAAAGCCCATTTGCGGTAATTGCCGATGGAGTAATACTCCCCTGTGCCCGATACCGACCATGATATACCACCGGGGTAATCTTTTCCCAACGATACGTAGAAGTTTGTGGTCTGTTCTTTTAACTTGGAGTCCGTAGAGGGAGTGGCGATGTCGCCTTCCACCTCGGTGTAGGTTTGAAAGTCATGGTTATGGGTTTGTGTATAAGAGACGCCATATCCCAGATTCCATCCTTGGGACAGTTTGTGTTTCTGGTCGGCATACACGTTGTAGCGGTCTATCCGTTGCCCGCCAGCCAAGGTGAAACGGTTCCGGTTGCCGTCGGCATACTCGGCGTGCATCCACCGCCTGTTGTCGGTCGTATAGTGCGTATAGTCCCCGCCGGCATCCAGGCCGAATCCCGAACGGAGGTGCAATGCGATGTTGTGCATCTGGGCTTCGCGACGGCCGTCTATGTCACTGGTTTGGAAATTTCCTGTTGTTTGCGCGTCCTCTTGTATATTCGGCATGTATTTGCCGGTATAAGCCAAGTCTATGCTGCTGTTCTCGTTGAAGTGGTATTCTCCGGCCACCCGCATGTTATGCCTGTAAGCTTTGTTGCGAAGCTGTTCGTTTTCTTCTATGGAATATATCTGTCCGTCCAGGGTGTGCCGTGAAAATAAGTTGTAATATTGCATCGTGTGTATACGGTCTATGCCGTACATGGCATCCAATGCCAGTTTCGGGGTTGAGAAACGGAAATTCCCGGTGGCATTGCCCGCGTTGAAGTAGCAGTTGTCATAAGTTACGTTGACTTCGCCCTGAAAGGAATAGTCGTTGGGACGTTTCAGAACGACGTTCAGGGAAGCTCCTCTTACGTGATATTGCGGCGGAGTACTATACATGACCTCCACTTTCTCCACGCGGCTGACCGGAGTATTCCGCAAAAGGGTCTCCAACTGTCCCGCATCCATCGTAGTGGGCTTGCCGTTCAGGATGACCGTGACCTCTCCGGCACCGGCCAAGGTCAATTTGCCCCCTATCTCTTGCACGCCGGGCAACCTCTGCAAGGCCTCGTAAGTGTTGTTGACGACTTTGTCCCGGACGATTTGTTCCAAATCATAGTTCAACCTCCCCTCTTCCACTCTTACTATGGGGCGCTCGGCTTTGACCACGACCTCACCGATGGTGCGGTCAGCCGGTTGTAGTACAATGGTCCCGGCATCCTTTCCTGTTCCGTTTACGGTTTGTGAACGGTATAAAAGGTGTTGTACAATCAGGCGATACTGCTCCGGTTGGGCCGGTAGGGTGAAATGTCCGTCGGCATCCGATACGGCGGCACTGACGAATGTGGAATCCGGAGCCTGCAATACTACCGTAGCCCCTGTTACCGGACAGGATTTCCGGTCCGTAATTCTTCCGGTTACGGTCTGGGCATCAAGTATTTGAATGCCCAGACCGTAACTCCCCAATAAAAGGACGCTTAAAATCTTGTATGTTCTGTTCATGATGGTGTGGCAGGGGTTAATACTCGAGAAGTTCCATTGTCGGCTTGCCGTCGTATCCTACACAGATATTGACCATATAGCAACTGGCATCGTCGGGGATACATACCGTGGCATTGAAATGGCATCCGCGCGGACCGGCTTCGGAAAATACCATATTCGACAGGATGGCCTGGTTCAGAAATCCACTGGGTACGAGCCCGGTGAAACTCTTCCGGGTGTAGTCTTGTGAAAACAAGCATGTCTTCCCCTTGTACACACAAATGTGAATCACGTTGTCGTAGTATACATTTTCCACGGCGATGCCCTCGTCCGTATAACTTGTCTTATATACTTTCAAGCGCGAGGGGTTGACGTAGACATAGCAATGGTAACGCTCGCCGCCATGGAACACTACTGTGTCTTTTTTTACGACTTCATTGTAGGTGAGCGTGGCGGCTTGCCGGTGGATGAAATAGATACTGTCGTTCGGGTCTTCCGACCGGACGAGCTTCACGATCTCACCCGTGGCTGAATGGAAGTGGAAAAGGTGATTTCCTCTCTTGTCTATGGGATAAGCGGTCGTATCTCCCCCTCCGGCCAAAAATAAAGTGTCCTTACGGATGAAAAAACGTACCGGTACGTTGGCCGTATCGGGGTAATAGATGGTGTCCCCTTTGGCACAGAACGAAACGGTCTCGGTCTCCTGGTCAATCCAGATTCCCTGCAAAGCTTTTTTGGCCTCCTGGTCTTCCGGTTCGGGAGTATCCCCGTTTGGAGTCCGGTTGTCCCTTGTGCCGCAACTTGTCCACGCAGCCACGGACACTAAAAGACTACCGTATATAATATGATGTATCCATTTCATTACTTTCCGATACAATGGTATTCAAATCCGGCTTCGCGTACTTCGCCTGCGTCATATACGTTACGCCCGTCGATGACGAGCCGTCCGCTCATCGTCTTCTTCAGCACGCCCCAAGCCGGCAGGCGGAATTCCTTCCATTCGGTCACTAAGAGCAGCGCGTCGGCATCCAATGCCGCTTCGTACATGTCACGGGCATAAATGACTGCGTCACCCAAACGGCGGCGACATTCGTTCATGGCTTCCGGATCGTAGACACGAACCGTGCATCCGGCTTCCAATAATTTCCGGATAAGGATGAGAGAAGGGGCTTCGCGCATGTCGTCCGTCTCTGGCTTGAAAGCCAGTCCCCACAATGTGACGGTCTTGCCAGCCAACTCATGTTGCCATGCCGCGTCCAACTTGTGGAAAAGGATGGATTTTTGACGTTCGTTTACTGTCTCTACGGCTTTCAGCACAGCCATTTCGTACCCGTTTTGCTCGGCCGTCTTGATGAGTGCCTTCACGTCTTTGGGAAAACAAGAGCCTCCGTAGCCGCATCCGGCATATAGGAACTTGCGGCCGATACGGGTGTCGGCTCCGATACCGTTGCGCACCATGTTGACATCCGCTCCCACGCGTTCGCACAAATTGGCGATGTCGTTCATGAAAGAGATACGTGTGGCCAACATGGAGTTCGCCGCGTATTTCGTCATCTCTGCAGAGGGAATGTCCATGAATATCACCCGGAAATTGTTAATAAGGAAAGGTTTGTAGAGTTTGGTCATCAGTTCCTTGGCTTTTTCAGACTCCACGCCTACCACCACGCGGTCCGGGCTCATGAAGTCGCTGATGGCGTTGCCTTCTTTCAGGAACTCCGGATTGGAAGCTACATCGAATTTGATGTCAAGACCCCGTTTGTCCAATTCTTCCTGAATGGCGTGGCGCACTTTCCGCGCCGTACCGACAGGAACGGTACTCTTAGTGACAACCAGTTTGTAATCAGTCATATATCTACCTATAGTTCGAGCAACTTGTAGGACGTATTTCAAGTCCGCGCTTCCGTCTTCGTCGGGTGGAGTCCCCACAGCACTGAATATCACCTGCACCTTGTCGAGCACGCTTTCGAGCGTGGTGGTGAAATCCAACCGCCCTGCCTTTTGATTCTTCAAGACCAACTCTTTCAGGCCTGGTTCGTAAATAGGAATTTCACCTTGTTTGAGCTTTTCAATTTTATTCCGGTCCACGTCCACACAAGTGACATTGACCCCTATTTCGGCAAAACATGCACCGGTTACCAAACCTACGTAGCCGCTGCCTACAATCGCTATATTCATACTTTCGTTGCTATTAACCACAGGCAAAAGTAATGAAAAATAGGGCTATCAACAATACAAGCTGAAATATTTGATAACTTTTTCTGCAAAAATTAGCAATGTCCACGGGAAAGCCGTAAATTTGTAGTGTGAAAGAGTTAGTAAAACATATCGAGATATTGTTGTTGGACCACGACTGCGTGGTGGTTCCGCAAATCGGGGGATTCGTGACTTGCAACGCCCCGGCCAAATACGTGGAAGATGAGAATCTGTTTTTACCTCCTATCCGCACGGTGGGGTTCAACGAACGCCTGAAAGCCGATGACGGGTTGTTGGTCCGTTCATACGTGGAAGCATACGGTTGTTCCGACATCGAAGCGAGAACCATGCTCGGGGAACAGATCCGTGACCTGCAACAGGAATTGTGGGAGGCAGGTACGTACGACCTTGGGAGCATTGGCGTATTGATGTTGGACGAACGGAACAATGTGGGGTTTTCACCTTGTCAGGCCGGTACGGTCTGTCCGGCTTATTATGGTTTGGATGCCTTGCTGTTCGAACCTTTGCAGGCGGAAAAAACGGTGGAAGCGCCATTGGCCGTCGAGGTTTCGCGTACAGTCCCCGAAAGAAAGCCCGAAACAGTGACGGTCGAAAGCGAACCTGTGGCACGCGGAGAAATTACCATCCGGCTGAAGACGGCGTGGCTGCAAAACATTGCTGCCGTGGCTGCCGTGGTGCTCTTGTTTTTCCTGATGTCTCCCGATGCCAAGAACACGGGGGTATCTTCCGCAAGCCAGGCCGAGTTTGCTCGCCTGATGTGGATGCCTGCGGTACAGGAAACTGTGCCTGAGGCATTCAACAAGCCGGAAGAAATACAAGTCAAGGGTTCAGGAACGGGTGTGGAAAGTCCGGTGTCGGCTGCTGTCCAACCGGAAACCGTCCAAAAGGCGGCTGTTTCGGTGGCAGTGGAAAGCGGTTTTTGCGTCGTGGTGGCCAGTGCCATACCGGAAAAGAACGCGAAAGCGTATGTCGAACGGCTTCATAAGGAAGGTTACAAAGAGGCGCAAGTATATAAAAAAGGAAATATGGTGCGTGTGGTTTTTCCGGGATTTGCATCCGAAGCGGAAGCGCATGCCAAGATGAACGCTTTGAGTGACCGGTCGGAAGAATTTGCTTACGCATGGGTTTACCAAATCAAGTAAGGAATACAAGGAATGAAAAGAGTACGTTGTCCTAAATGTGACCATTATATCACTTTTGACGAAACCCAGTATGAAGACGGGCAGTCGCTTGTTTTCGAATGTCCGGAATGCCGCAAGCAGTTCGGCATACGTATCGGGGTATCCAAATTGAGGGCTACACGTAAGGAAGAGACCGTGGACGAGAACGAGAACGATGACGCATACGGCAGCATCGTTGTGGTGGAGAACGTCTTCCACTATAAGCAGGTGCTTCCGCTGAAGTTGGGCGACAACGTAATCGGACGGTATGTGAAAGGGACTGCCATTTCTACCCCCATCGAGACAGTAGACCCCAGTGTGGACACCAAGCATTGCATCATCAATGTGAAGCGGGACAAGAACGGTCGTCTGGTGTACACCTTGCGCGACGCGCCGAGCAATACCGGCACTTTTTATATGAATGACATATTGACGGACTATGACCGTGTGAGACTGGAGGACGGCAGCATAGTCACTATCGGGGCTACCACGCTGATATTGCGTGCGGCTCGTGAAGAATAATTTTTATCTTATTTTATGCAACCGGAATTGAGCAAGATGGTTGCCGCTACACTTTCCATTGCCGAAAGACAAGTGGCACGCACCTTGGATTTATTAGCGGAAGGGGCTACCATCCCTTTTATCAGCCGTTACCGTAAGGAGATGACCGGAGGGCTGGATGAAGTGCAAATCGGAGAAATCAAAAGAGTGTATGACAAATTGGTCGAGACGGGGAAACGAAAGGAAACGATATTGGCTTCCATCGAGGCGCAAGACAAGTTGACCGATGAACTGAAACGGAGAATCGTGGCTTGTTGGGACGCTACGGAATTGGAAGACATCTATTTGCCTTATAAACCGAAACGTCGTACGCGTGCCGAGATTGCCCGGCAGAAAGGACTGGAGCCCTTGGCCGTAATTATCGCCATGCAGCGTGAGGCGCACATACGCGAAGTGGCCGGACGTTATGTGAACGGGCTAGTGAAAGATGCGGACGAGGCTTTGGCTGGGGCTTCGGATATTTTGGCCGAACAGTTCAACGAGAACGAACGTTGCCGGAATGCCGTGCGCCAACAGTTCCGCCGTGGAGCCGTCATCAGTTCCAAAGTGGTGAAGGGTAAAGAGGAGGAAGGGGCAAAATACCGTGATTATTTTGATTTCAGCGAACCGTTGAAGCGATGTTCATCCCATCGCCTGTTGGCTTTGCGACGCGGAGAGGCGGAAGGTATCCTGAAGGTGGTTATTTCGCCGGACGACGAGACCTGCGTAGAGAACTTGAATCGTTTGTGCGTCAAAGGGAACGGTGAATGTAGTAAACTTGTAGCTTCCGCATTGACAGATAGTTATAAGCGTTTGATTAAACCTTCCATCGAAACGGAATTTGCAGCCGCTTCCAAACAAAAAGCCGATGATGAGGCCATCAGGGTCTTCGCGCAAAATCTTCACCAACTGCTTTTGGCTCCGCCTTTGGGGCAGAAACGCGTGTTGGGCTTAGACCCCGGATTCCGTACGGGATGCAAGGTGGTATGCTTGGATGCCCAAGGGAATTTGTTGCATAACGAAGCGATATACCCCCACCCTCCGCGTAATGAATACGCACAGGCACAACGGAAGTTGCAGAAATTAGTGGAACAGTACGACATACAGGCCATAGCCATAGGGAACGGTACGGCCAGCCGCGAGACGGAGAGCTTCGTGCAATCTGTCCGTTTCGACCGTCCGGTAGAAGCGTTCGTGGTGAGCGAAGACGGGGCTTCCATCTATTCGGCTTCCAAAATCGCCCGTGAGGAATTTCCGGAATATGACGTGACGGTGCGCGGTGCTGTTTCTATCGGACGCAGGTTGATGGATCCGTTGGCGGAATTGGTGAAGATAGACCCGAAATCCATCGGTGTCGGACAATACCAGCACGACGTGGACCAGACGAGACTGCGGGAAACATTGAACCGTACGGTAGAATCGTGCGTGAATGCCGTAGGAGTCAACTTGAATACCGCGAGTTGCCAACTGCTGACTTACGTGTCGGGGCTGGGGCCGCAACTGGCACAGAATATCGTGGACTACCGTGCGGAAAACGGCCCCTTCCCCACCCGGCGGGATTTGATGAAAGTGAAACGCTTGGGAGCGAAAGCCTTTGAACAGTGTGCCGGTTTCTTACGCATTCCGGGAGGTGAGAATCCTTTGGACAATACAGCCGTTCATCCCGAACGTTATGCCTTGGTGCAAAGGATGGCCAAGGATGCGGGGGCTTCTGTGGAAGAACTCATCCGCAACAAGGATTTGCGGCATCGCATTCCGTTGGAACGGTATGCGACGGAGGATTGCGGCCTTCCTACGCTGAACGACATCATGAGCGAGCTGGACAAACCGGGGCGTGACCCGCGCAGCAAAATAAAGGCCTTTTCTTTCGATCCCAATGTGCATACGATGGACGACCTGAAGGAAGGGATGGTGTTGCCGGGCATCATTTCCAATATTACGAATTTCGGTTGTTTCGTAGACATCGGGGTGCACGAGAAAGGTTTGGTGCATATTTCGCAGTTGGCCGACCGCTATGTGAGCGACCCGAACGAAGTCGTTTCGCTCCACCAACAGGTGAACGTGCGCGTGCTGCAGGTGGACAAGGAACGCAAACGGATTGCATTATCATTGAAAATCTGAAAATTTATGAAATACAAGATTTTGGTCCTGGATTTGGACGGGACCTTGACGAACAAGAAAAAAGAAATCACGGCACACACGAGGGAAACCCTCATCCGGGCACAGGAAGCGGGCGTGAAAATCGTGCTGGCTTCCGGAAGGCCCACCTACGGCATCGCCCCCTTGGCCGAAGAACTGCACCTCGGGGACTTTGAGGGTTATATCCTGTCCTACAACGGGGGGCAAATCATTGATTGGAAGACCAAGAAGATGATGTATGAGAATGAACTCGACCCGAAAGTATATCCTTATTTATATGAGTGCGCGAAAAAGAACGGTTTCGTAATATTGAGTTATAAGGACGAATACATCGTATCGGAAGACGCGGGGAATCCGTACGTGCAGCATGAGGCTTTTCTGAACAGGATGCCCAGTATTACTGTGCCGAATTTCCTGGAAGTGTTCGATTTTCCTGTCCCGAAGTGCCTGATTGTGGGCGACCCCGAACCGTTGTCCGTACTGGAGCAAAAGATGAAGCAAGATTTGGAAGGGCAGATGAATGTATTCCGCTCCGAACCGTTTTTCCTGGAATTGGTGCCCAATGGTATCGACAAGGCGCGAAGCCTTGCCGTCCTATTGGACGAGTTGGGCATGAAGCCGGAAGAAATGGTGGCTGTGGGCGACGGATTCAACGACTTATCCATGATACAGTTTGCAGGTCTGGGAATAGCCATGGCTAATGCGCAGGATGTCGTAAAAAAAGCCGCAGACTATGTTACTCTCTCGAATGAGGAGGACGGTGTGGCCGCAGTGGTGGAGAAGTTCTTTTGGGAATAACTCCGAATCTTGATACATAGAAAATGCAGGAAGGTTGGAACTTGAAACCTTTCCTGCATTTTTTGTGTTTACGCTCTTCTTTCCAACATGACCACGTTTTCCACGTGCTGCGTATGTGGGAACATGTCCACGGGGCGTACTCCCATGATTTTGTATTGAGAATCCAACAAAGCCAGGTCACGCGCCTGTGTGGCCGGATTGCAACTGACGTAGACGATGCGATGCGGTGCGGCAAACAAGATGGTCTCTATGACGTCTTTGTGCATGCCGGCTCTTGGAGGGTCCGTGATGATTACGTCCGGTTGGCCGTGTGCCGCGATGAATTCCTTGTTCAGGATGTCCTTCATGTCACCGGCGAAAAACAGGGTATTGCCGATTCCGTTGATTTGTGAATTGATTTTGGCATCCTCAATGGCTTCGGGCACATATTCTATTCCGATGACCTTCCGGGCTTTCCCGGCCACGAAATTGGCGATGGTTCCGGTTCCGGTATACAAGTCGTAAACCAGTTCCGTACCGGTGAGGCCTGCAAAGTCTCGCGCTACCTTATATAATTCATACGCCTGGTCGGTATTGGTCTGGTAGAAACTTTTCGGACCGACCTTGAACCTCAGATTTTCCATCTGCAGGTAAATGTGGTCGTTTCCCCTAAACGTGATGACATCCAAGTCTCCTATCGTATCATTATATTTGAGGTTGTTTACGTATAATAAAGAGGTAATCTCCGGGAATGTTTCGGCCAGATAACCCATCAATGCCTCGGCCTGCGCTTTTTCCGTATCGTTGGTGATGCAGAACTGCATAAGAAGCATCAATTCGCCCGTATTGGAATTGCGGATCATCATGTTACGCAATAATCCGGCATGTTCCCGCTGATCGTGGAATGTCAACCGATGCTCGTATCCGTAGTCACGGATGGCGTTACGGATGCGGTTATTGATATCGTCCATCAGACGACATTGTTCGATGGGTAATATCTTGTCGAACGAACCGCAGGTGTGGAATCCTACGGCTCCGTTCTGCGGATATGCGTTTCCGGACGCTATTTCTTCCGGTGTCAGCCATCTCTTGTTTGAAAAGCCGAATTCCAACTTGTTTCGGTATTCTTCCGTTTTCACGGAACCCAATATAGGTTGTACGCCGTTGAGTTCTACCTTACCGATGCGGGTAAGGTTATCCAAAACTTGCTGTTGCTTGTATTTAAGTTGCTCTTTATATGGGAGACACTGCCACTTGCAACCGCCGCAAACTCCGAAATGCGGGCAGAAAGGTACGGCCCGAAATGGAGAGTATTGGTGGAACTTTACGGCTGTCGCTTCGCAATAATGATGTTTTTTCTTTTGGATTTTCAGGTCGACCACATCTCCGGGAACGACAAAGGGAACGAAAACTACCATGTCGTCCACACGGGCCAGAGCTTTGCCCTCGGCTGCCACATCCGTAATTGTAATATTCTCTAATATAGGGAATTCTTTTCTTTTTCGGGTCATATCCGATGAGTTTATTGGGTTTCTTATTTTGATTTCAGGGAACAAAAGTAGCATTTTTTTTGCATTTTTTCTTGTTTTTCCTTTTGCAGCCCATTTTTTTTGAGTAGTTTTGCATTAATTCATTTTGTTAACTAATTCAAAAACAAACTTTGAAAAATGAGTGAAAAAAGAGTTTATACTTTTGGAAACGGGCAGGCTGAGGGCAATGCCCAGATGAGAGAGAGACTTGGTGGCAAAGGTGCTAATCTCGCCGAAATGAATCTTATCGGCATACCTGTGCCTCCCGGTTTTACTATTGCAACTGATGTTTGCAATGAATACTATGAGGTCGGGCAAGAGAAAATCGTAGAAATACTCCAAGCTGAGGTCAATGCTGCGGTAGCCCATGTAGAAAACCTGATGAACAGTAAGTTCGGAAGCACTGAGAATCCGTTGTTGGTTTCGGTTCGTTCCGGTGCCCGGGCTTCCATGCCGGGAATGATGGACACCATTCTTAACTTGGGCTTGAATGATGAAGTAGCCGAAGGAATGGTGCGCAAGACGGGCAATCCTCATTTCGTGTACGATTCTTACCGCCGTTTTGTTCAGATGTACGGTGACGTAGTGTTGGGTATGAAACCGGTGAATAAGGAGGATATCGACCCGTTCGAAGCCATCATAGACGAAGTGAAAGCCATTCGCGGGATAGAGTTGGACAAGGATTTGTCGGTGGATGAGTTGAAAGATTTGGTGGCTCGTTTTAAGAAAGCTATCAAGGAACAGACCGGAAACGACTTCCCTACCGACCCGATGGAGCAACTCTGGGGGGCTATCTGCGCTGTCTTCCGCAGTTGGATGAACGAACGTGCTATCCTTTACCGTAAGATGGAGGGCATACCCGACGAATGGGGTACGGCAGTTTCTGTCATGGCTATGGTATTCGGCAATATGGGCGAGACATCGGCTACGGGTGTTTGTTTTAGCCGCGATGCCGCAACGGGTGAGAATCTGTTCAACGGTGAGTATCTTGTGAATGCACAAGGTGAGGATGTTGTGGCTGGAATCCGTACACCTCAGCAAATTACGATAGAAGGTTCACGCCGTTGGGCTGCCCTGCAAGGTATCTCGGAGGAAGAACGTGCTGCCAAATATCCTTCGATGGAAGAGGCTATGCCTGAGATTTATAAGGAACTCGATGCCATTCAGACTAAATTGGAAAACCACTATCGCGATATGCAGGATATGGAATTTACAGTTCAGGATGGCAAACTTTGGTTCTTGCAGACGCGCAACGGCAAACGTACCGGTACAGCTATGGTGAAAATCGCCATGGACTTGGTACGTGAAGGATTGATAGACGAGAAAACGGCATTGAAACGTTGCGAGCCTCAAAAACTGGATGAGCTTCTCCACCCCGTGTTTGACAAAGATGCGTTGAAGAAAGCCAAGGTGATTACACAAGGGTTGCCGGCATCTCCGGGGGCGGCTTGCGGACAAATTGTGTTCCACGCAGATGATGCCCAGAAATGGCGTGAGGACGGCCATCGGGTGGTTATGGTACGTATCGAGACCTCTCCCGAAGATTTGGCCGGCATGTCGGCTGCCGAAGGTATCCTCACCGCCCGTGGAGGCATGACCTCCCATGCGGCCGTAGTGGCTCGTGGTATGGGTAAATGTTGTGTGTCCGGTGCCGGTGCCATCAATGTGAACTACAAGAACAAGACAGTGGAGATTGAAGGCGTTGTATATAAAGAAGGCGATTACATCTCCTTGAACGGCTCTACGGGGCAAGTTTATGCCGGAGAAATACCAACGAAAGCGGCTGAACTCTCCGGTGACTTCAAGGCACTGATGGATTTGTGTGACAAATACACGAAGCTTCAGGTACGGACGAATGCCGACACGCCCCACGACGCGCAAGTGGCTCGTTCTTTCGGAGCAAAGGGTATCGGTTTGACCCGTACGGAACACATGTTCTTTGAAGACCAGAAGATTGTGGCCATGCGCGAAATGATTCTAGCCGATAGCGTGGAAGGCCGTAAAAAAGCTTTGGCCAAACTGCTTCCTTATCAGAAGAGTGACTTCAAAGGCATTTTGGAAGCTATGGATGGCTGTCCGGTGAACATTCGTTTGCTCGATCCCCCACTCCATGAATTTGTGCCCCATGACTTGAAGGGACAACAGAAGATGGCCGATGAGATGGGTGTCAGTGTGGAAGAAATCCAGAAACGTGTGGAAAGCCTTGCCGAGAACAACCCGATGTTGGGTCATCGTGGATGCCGTTTGGGGATTACTTTCCCGGAAATTACCGAAATGCAGACCCGTGCCATTTTGGGTGCAGCCTGCGAGTTGAAGAAAGAAGGTAAGGACCCGAAACCAGAAATCATGGTACCGTTGGTAGGTATTCTTTACGAATTGAAACAGCAGAAAGAAGTCATTTTGGCTACGGCTAAGGAAGTTTTCGCCGAAGAAGGTATCGAAGTGGAGTTTGAAATCGGCACTATGATAGAGACTCCTCGTGCAGCCCTGACAGCCAACCGTATCGCTTCGGAAGCCGAGTACTTTTCTTTCGGAACGAACGACTTGACACAGATGACATTCGGTTACTCACGTGATGATATTGCCAGCTTCTTGCCGGTATATTTGGAAAAGAAGATTCTGACAGTAGATCCTTTCCAGGTGTTGGACCAGAACGGTGTGGGCCAGCTTATTAAGATGGCAGTGGAAAAGGGACGCAGCGTACGTCCGGACATCCGTACCGGCATTTGTGGAGAGCATGGCGGTGAACCTTCTTCCGTGAAGTTCTGTGCTAAAATAGGAATGGACTATGCATCTTGTTCTCCTTTCCGAGTGCCTATTGCCCGTCTTGCTGCGGCGCAGGCGGCGATAGAAGATTGATTCAAATCCATTTGATTGCAATAATTAAAGAAATAGACCTGCACATCCATTGCACAGGTCTATTTCTTTATGTATGTTCATAAGGGAATCGGTCGTTTTTTGTCGTTATTATCTGAAAACAATCTCTACCTTAGGGGAAAAACTCATACCTACCGTATCAGTTTGATGCGGACAACTTATGAACAATTTTTCTATATGACGCTATTTCTTGTAATTTTAATGGACTGGCGTTTGCCCGTAGAAGTAGCGTATAATCCGATACATATCCCTTTGTTCCGAGAGGTGAGACGTATATGATTGTCCCCCATTCCGCAGGTCTCCGTTTGCAGAAGCACACCGGATAACGAATAGATACGTAATATCCCGGCTTCTTTGCTCTTCAGGTACAACTCCCGTCCGTGGCAGGAATAGCTGACGATGGGATTTATGGTATACTCTGTTTCGTTCCGACGGTCTTTGATGCCATCAGGGCCGTCCGGTTGTACTTTCCGGATGATGGCGAAAGGAAATTCCGAAAACACGCTTCTTGTCGTTACGCTTAAAGCCGGGTTGTCGGCATCGGTTTCGAGAAAACCTGAGCCTGCGGAAGAAGAAAGACCAATGGCGTACAGGTCTTCATCCGAATATTTGCGGAAGAGATTGAAGGAATGTTTGGAATAATCGTTCTTTGTAGTCAGTGTCCCTTCGTCAGACAAATGTTTATTGTTATCCGTTTGGCTGACAAACATGTAACGGTCGCCATAAAGTGGCATGGGACGTATCCTCCACAAAAACGAGCGGTCGTCGGTTTCGTCCAGAGCTGTGAACGTGGCATCCGTGTTTCTCAAATACCGGCCGGTTTGCGGGTCTTTGATATAAAAACTGTCTTTGGCTTGCGGTTCGAGCGTATTGGATTCATATACAGGCAGATTGAAATGCAAGACGGTTTCGGCCTTTGAGCCTGTTTGTGAAACGCGGTGGAACATCAACGTGTATTCCATGCAGGTGTCCAACACTCCGACACACAAGGTATCGTTCAGGTCGGCCACTTTTCCACCCAAATCGTTCAGGTGGAAAGTCAATGTGTCAGCTTGTATGGTGTCTTTGTCGAGTATCCATTTGTAAATGCGCGTGGAGTTGGCGGACTGGGCAAGCAGGGAATTCGGCGAGGCGTACAAAGACACGGCCGTGTGGCGTGGCACGGCCAAGGTAGTCCCGCTATAGCTTTTAGTTCCGTCATACGCAATAAACGGGTCTATTTCCGACACTTCCACGCGGAACGTTTGTTGTAATCGGGCACCGGCCTGATTGGTCATCGTCACCCGGTAATAAGCATTCGATGAAACGCTCGGCAGCGTCATCAGATTTTCGTTATGACCCAGTGCATTCCAATTCTGCCCATTGGTACTTTTTTCCCACTTCCATTCACGTACGGGGGTATCAATATAGTCCACTCCAAATGTCAGTTCATCATATTTCTTCACGTAAATCAACGTGTCTGTTCCTGTGGTACCGTTCATCTTATAATAAGGAGTGAAATTACCGGTCCATCCCTCCCCTTCCACATGAAGGGCGAACAACTGCGTGTTGCTCACTCCTTTTTCATTGGTATAATGCACACGGAAGGTACGCGAAGTGTCCAACACGATGTCACGTGTGGCAGAAGTGCATGCCGGATCATCGTCCCATGCCCATTTGCCGGTATCCGTTTCTCCGTCCGGCAATAGGGCCGTCAGTGTCACGGTCGCCCCTTTGGGGATGCAGTTCACGTCAGGCCGGTTGATTTCACGGCCTTCATACGTGATTTTCCCGTTCAGGACCGTGGGAACCTTAGTCTTGTCCTCCAACGGGTCGAGCGTACACATCAGGGTGCTGAAGCCTAAATGATCGTAGCCGCCGCTGTTACCTCCGCCGAATCCTCCTCCCGCATCTATTCCGTTTTCGTTCATTTCGAGCATCTTCCTGGAGTAAGGCACCTCTATGCCTCGTATGTTTTCATAGTAATTCACGATACGGGCTTGAGCCGGACGGTTGGTTCCCCGTCCTCCGTCTCCCATCCTCATGAAAGTCCCGTCGCAATTCGTATAAGGACTGTTCGGCAAATCATCCACTCCCGAATTATAGGCGTTGACATATTCAAACCCGCATACGATACGGTCGTCCATCAGGGCATAAAAGTCATCGCCTTGGTTGCGTCCCGTACCGCAAAGGTCTGCGGCCAACGCCAGTGCCATTTCGGCATGCCCTTGGTCGCGGTTGGATTCCTGCATCTGCCCGAAATAGCCGAAGGGTCCGCGTTCGTCCGGATGAAGTTTCCAGACCAAATGATGCAGCGACTCGCCGTAACGGTGGTCTTCCATATACTTATAATATTCCGTGGCTTGGTTGTAGATGAAGACATCGTCGCACAAGATACCGATGCTCATCGCACACAGCACGTTGCACAAGCCCCAATTCGACCAATAATGGTCGTCTTGTGTCCCGTTGCGTCCTTGCAGGAAACCGATTACCCCGTGGTACCACACTTTCAGCATCCATTCTTTGAATCGTCCGAAGTCCGTGGCATCCCATCCCGGATAGCCGCGCATCAGTTCGGCTGCATTGGCAAACTGGTAACCATACAGCCCGTATGCCAGACAGGCATTCGTGTCTCCGCTCACCTTCTTGCAGGTCTTGGCCCAAGCATTAAGGATTTGGACGGACTTGTCCGCATACGCCTTATCGCCGGATATGTGCCAGACCAACGCACATTGGTAAGCCGTGGCGGCATCCCGGTAAGCCAACTGGTAATTGTCCGGGTCGGGTTCCCAAATCGTCCGGCCTCCGCGTACGATTTTCTCGACCGGAGCAGCCTTCCAGTCCAAACTGACATGCGGGCTAGTCAGCAGTTTCCTGTAAGCGGAAGCCCAAGGCTCCTCGCCGGCTTCTACCTTGGCTTTTGTCCGGTCCAGATCGGCCTGCGTATGCAACATGCCGGGATGGATGAAGTTTTGTGCATTCAGCCATAACGAACTGCATAGCGTCATGACTATCAAGTATCTTTTCTTCATGGTAAATGTTTTTAATGAACAGCGGCAAAGTTAGCAGGTAAATACCGTACGGGGACGGATGAAAAAAAGCATCTTTTACGTCGTTCTGAACCAAATGCGCCTGAAGGCTGCTTTTCAGCCACGGCGTATGGGAAAATGTCTGAAAAGGACGGCCGATTCAGTACAATGCAACAAAACGACCTATATTTTGAACCAAAATATCCTACGTCAAATGATGCCGATTGCCTATCTTTGTCTAATCATCATTCGTTATTTGAAAGAAAAACCATGGATACCGTAAAACTAAAAGTCAATTTCCAAGCCTTATGGTTCATCGTTCCGACACTGTTCCTGTTTTTTGCCTCGTGCCTCCACGCACAAGACCGCCAATACAAATTCCGCCTTATTGATGCTTCGGACGGACTTTCGGACGGACAAATCCGCAGCCTGACGATGACGGAAAAAGGTTGTATCGCCATCAAGACCGGTTTCATTCTGAACATTTACAACGGTGCCACGTTCGACCGATTCCCATACGACAAGGCACGTAAATACACTTGGGCATACGACCGTCCGCCCAAAGAGTATTACGACCGCGAAGGACGGATGTGGCTCAAAGAGTTGGGCTACCTGCTTTTGCTCGACATGAAGAGCGGGCAATATGATTATTCCGTTACCGAAGTGTTGGCGTCCATGGGAATAGACCGACGGCTGAAGAACCTGTTCATAGACGATTACAGGAATTATTGGTTCGTGACCGAAGACCATACCGTTTCCTTCTACGACGTGGAGCAGGGGCGTTTGCGCACCATAGAGGATGGCGGCAGCGAGTTTACCCGGCAACACGGCGTGCCGGTGGAAATGGCGCAATACAAGAACCTCTGTTGGATTGTATATGAAAGCGGGCTGATTCGCTGTTGGGACTACTCTTCGGCCGAGTTTGTATCGCAAGAGACACGTTTCCTGCATGTCATCAACAAGCTTACCGACCGCATATACTTGCATCCGGATACCCAAGGAAACATCTGGCTGATGTATAATAACGGGCTGTTTTTCTACAACCGTATGGAACGTACCTGGAGGGAGGCATGCGGCATCAGTGGTCTTTCCAATTTCTTCACGTGCATGGATTTGGACAAGGACGGCAACGTATGGGTCGGCACGTCCAAATCCGGCCTCCGTATCATCGATGCCCGGACGTTCAAGGTGACCACGCTCCCGACATTGGAACTGACCGACGGTGGAACACTGGAGAACGATATTTATACGGTATTTTCCGACCGGAACGGGGGTATATGGGTGGGCACCCTCTTTCAGGGTTTGTGTTATTACCATCCCAGCATGCAGAAGTTCTCTCTCGGCCACACGGTGAAGCGGTATTCGTCCGTTACCAACGAGAGTGTCCGATGCTTTTTGGAGGATGCCGACGGGAATATACTTGTCGGAGGTGCCTTCGGACTCTTCCGTTTCCGTCCGTCCACCGGTGAAATGGAGCAAATGTTCAAGGCCGAACCGAATGACATTTGCCTTTCCGTCTTTAAGGACAAGGGCGGACGTATATGGGTGGGCACCTTCCTACACGGTTTTTATTGCATTGAGGACGGACAGGTCCGCAACCTTCTCCGTTCTACGGTGAATTGGGAACAAGACCCTAACCAGAACATATCCCGTGCTTTGTACGAAGACAGCGAAGGGCGTTATTGGGCCAGTGTGACCGGCGGGGTCGGACGTTTCAATCCGGTCACGGGGAAGATTACCTATATGTTGCACGACCGCCATCCCGAACTCCGTTCATACGCCGTGGTTCATGCCTTCTACCCGGTGGACGGCCATACGTTCGCCGCTTTGGGCAACAGCGGCATCTACTATTATGACACGCAGAAAGACAGCGTGTGGATTCCGGACTTTCTGAAAGAACAGCGGTATGCCGACACCAAATATTTCTGCATGCTGAAAGACCGCCACGGCGTGGAATGGTTCGGGACGGAAGACGGCATTTTAGTGTTTGACCCTCGCCGCAAGGAGGCCACAGTGCTGACCGAGTCCGACGGACTGCCCAACAATGCCGTCACGGCTTTGTTGGAGGACAACGAAGGGACGGTATGGGCATCCACGTTGAACGGGCTTTGCAAAATCGCATCCCGTGATGACCGTAGCGGCAAAGGGTTTTCCGTGGTGAGTTATGGGGAAACCGATGGGTTGCAAGGCGGCAAGTTCTATGAGAATGCGGCTTTGAAAACCCGCTCAGGCCTCTTGTTTTTTGGTGGAGCGCACGGATTCAATTATTTCAATCCTTCGGAAATCCGGTACGACCGGAGCGACAACCACCCCGTCTTCACCCGTTTCTATCTGTTCAACCACCCGTTGAAAGTGAACGAAACGTACAACGGGCATGTGATTCTGACACAGACCGCAGACCAAACGTCAGAAGTCCGGCTCCGTCACGATGAAAACTTCATTATGATAGAATTTTCAGGTCTGAATTACGTCAACCCTTCGCACACTTACTATAAGTATAAACTGATGAACTACGACAAAGAGTGGAACGAAGTGGTGGCCAACGGGAGCGGACGAGCCACCTATACCGGATTGCAGCCCGGTGAGTACAAATTCGTGGCCTATACCGCCAACGGAGACAAGATTTGGGGGAAGACACCGGCCGAAATAACCATTACCATTGCGCCACCGTTTTGGGCGACGGCATGGGCCATCGCGGTGTACGTCGTGCTGGCTGCCGGTTTGATGGTCTGGTCGTGGAGAAGGTTCCGGAGGCGGGCACAGCTCAAAATCCGGATGGCTCAAGAAGCCAACGAACGGAAACAGCGCGAAGAGCTCGACCAGATGAAGTTCCGCTTCTTCACGAACATCAGCCATGAGTTCCGCACTCCCCTCACCCTGATTCTCACGCCTTTGGGGGCACTCATCCACGATACGGGCGAACCGGAGCTGAAGAAGAAGTTGGAATCTATTTACAATAATGCGCGCCGCCTGCTCAATCTGGTAAACCAGTTGCTCGATTTCCGTAAATTGGAAATGAAGGGCGAGCGTCTCAGGTTGAAGATGAACGACATGGTCTATTTCTTGGAAGAAGCTGTCAGGCAGTTCACGGACTTGGCGGAAAGCCGCGGGATAGAACTTTCTTTTGAGCCTAAAGTGGAACGCCTTTTCATGAATTATGATTCCGACAAGATGTATAAGATGCTCAACAACCTGCTTTCCAATGCCTTCAAGTTCACCTCCGCGCACGGACAGGTACGGGTTACGGTGGAGTCGGTAACGGAAGACGGGCGACCGTATGCGGCGGTCAGGGTGGAAGACACCGGATGCGGCATTGCGGAAAAGGATTTGCCCTTCGTTTTCAATCGTTTCTATCAGACAAATACGGAGGGACAACAGTCCGGACAAGGCAGTGGCATTGGCCTACATTTGGTGCGCGAGTACGCCAGACTGCACGAAGGAAAGGTCACGGTGGAAAGCTGGCCGGGAGAAGGCACGTCCTTTACCCTGTATATCCCGTCCGACCTGCATGGCGGAGGGACGGCACCTGCGGCAGAAGAAAAGGCGGAAAGCCGGGACGAAGAGAGCGAAATCCACGACATGCCGCCCACGGAGACGGGAAGGAAGAAGATTCTGGTGGTGGAGGACCATGACGAGTTCCGCCATTTCTTAGTGGAGCAACTGCAAAAGGATTTTTGTGTGGCGGAAGCGTGCGACGGCGTGGAAGGAGAACAGGCGGCACGGACGGAATTGCCGGACTTGATAGTGTCCGACCTGATGATGCCCCGCATGGACGGCATGGAACTGTGCCGCAGGCTGAAGGGCGATATACAGACCTCGCACATCCCGTTCATCCTGCTTACGGCACGCAGCTCCGACGATTCGCGCATCGGGGGATACGAAGCGGGGGCGGATTCTTATATCTCGAAACCGTTCAACTGGGAAATGCTGCAAGTGCGTATCCGCCAACTCATCGAGCAGAAAGAACGGCGGCAAAAGATGTTCCGCAAGTCCATCGACGTGTCTTTCGAGGCCATTACCACGACTCCGGTAGACGAGAAGCTGATGGAAAGAGCCTTGGAGTCCGTCAAGAAGAACATCAGCAATCCGGAATACTCCGTGGGCGACCTGAGCTTGGACGTGGGGATGAGCAAGACCCAGTTGAACCGCAAAATGCAGGCCATTGTCAACGTCACGCCCTTGCAGTTCATCCGTTCCATCCGCTTGAAACGGGCAGCCCAGTTGTTGAAGGCCACCACATGCAGCGTGAACGAAATAGCCGACCTCACGGGATTCAACACCATCAAGTATTTCAACCTGCATTTCAAGGAAGAGTTCGGCATGACACCGACACAGTTCAGGGAAAAAGAAGGAAAGGCGTAAAATGACGTAACAATCGGATGAAATCATCCCATCCCCTCGCCTGCCGTTAGGCTACTTTTGTGGTAGAAATCAAACGATGTGCCATGGAAGCAAAAAACGACGAAAAAGGACTGGCCGCGTGTTACGTACGGCAAAAGGAGGCTTTGAAGCATTATATCGCATCCCGCATCGATCGTCCCGACGAGGCGGAAGATGTGGTGCAGGATGTGTTTGAGAGACTGTGGAAGCATAAGGATTTCATAAGTCCGGAGGCTGTGGTGTCTTTGGCTTACAAGGTGGCACGCAACCTGATGGTCGACCGCCAACGAAGATACCGCAAGGAAGATGACGTGTATGGCGAACTGCTTTACACGCAAGAGTCCCTGCAAGACACGACGGAGGAAAAAGTCTCTTTCAAGGAATTGAAACTGATGTTCGACCGTTTGGTGTTTGCCCTGCCGGAAAAGCGGCGCAAGGCGTATTGCCTGTCCTTTTTTGAAGATCTCACCCTTTCCGAGATAGCCCGTGAATTGTCTGTCTCCAAGCGTACGGTGGAACAGCATATCTTGTTGGCGCGCAAGGATATTAAGGCGCAGTTGCGAAAGGAATACTTCAGATATGGGTGAAGCGTATGGAGAAACTTACATTTGTACGTTTTAGAGGACTTTAAGCTGTCAAAAAGACAGTTTTTCCGGAATCCTCCTATTTCAAGAAGAAGGGAAAAAGGACTTTTCAGGTCTTTTTTCTGCATATTTATACGGTATAAATACAATATTATGGCATAAATCCTGCATATTCGTGCTTTTTTTCTCAGCCGAACGGTAAATCGTTCGGCTGAAAGCGATTTTTCATTCTCAGCATATTGTGCATCCATACTCTTCCAAAAGGGGATCCGGAGGCTGAAAACGGTTGGGAAATGCCCTTTGAGGGGTTCTTCAGACGCTAACTGAAGAAAATACGTCTCGCAAAAACGGAATCAGAATGTTCCGGAGATTCGCGTCCGGCTGACAGGACGACCGCTTCCTTCCGCATCTACTTCCTTGCTGCCGGACAGAAAGAAAGTAAAAACAAGCCTATGCTTACAACAAGTTAAAATCCCACCCTCGCGAGAATGCCTTATTTATTTCCGGCTTCGGACCAAAGGGCAAATACGCGATTCTCGTAAGGGTAGGATTGACAGATTGACAAAACGATAAAATGATTATCCCTTTCGTTATCGAGACATCTACTTACATTCGCGTTTTATCCTGATAACCGTGAAGGAATAGGCCGGCATTTCGTAGGGGAACTTCTCCCTTATCTCCATGGTGCTTTCCACCGGTACGGCGTCCGTATTGGACGGACGGCCCGAAAGGACTGTCCGCTGCCCCTCGGCTTGCCGACCTGCCAACGACGGGATTTCCACATCCGTCTTGACCGCCACCGGAAGCAGGTTCACCAATTTCACGACAAGGTCACCGCTTTCGCCGTCTTTCACCACGGAAACGCCCACGCGGCTGCGCACATCATGCCTCCGGTTGTCCACCGTCAGCGTGGAGGGCAGGTATTCGCTTCCGGCGTTCTGCCCGTACATCTTTTGCACGTAGTAGTCCACAGTGGGTTTCACTTCCGTGTTGTTGAAGTAAATCAGGTCAGGCCTCCACTGCGTATGCCCCTCCTTGGCCAAGAGCGGAGCGTACGATGTCATGCTCACCACATCGCCGTTGCGCTCCACCGAAGTCAGGAACAAGGCAGCCGCCAAGGCCGTTTCGATATTGCTCGGCCGTCCCGGGGCATGGGCCGCATACTCTCCCAGATAGACCTTGGACTTGTTGCGGTCGTAGTGGTCGTAGTAATCCTGGTTGTAAATGAACCATCCCGGCGTGTTGTAATTATGCTCGTCCACCATGGGCAACTTCAAACGGTCGGCCAAAGCCCATCCCTCCTCATAGTCCGTGCCTTCGCTGAAAGGTCCCGTCGTACCGATGACCGTGATTTCGGGATATTTCTCCCGGATGGCCTCATAAATCATCGTAAACCGTTCCGTAAACACGCGGCTGATGAGGTCTTCGTTGCCCAAACCTATATATTTCAGGTTGAACGGTTCGGGATGTCCGGTCTTGGCCCGTTCGCGTCCCCACCGTGTGGTCTTGGCATCACCGTTGGCGTATTCTATCAAGTCCAACACGTCCTGCACATATTGCCCCATCTCTTCCATCGGGATACCGCCCTGCTGTCCAAGGCTCGTCACAATGTCCTTGGAATGATGGCTCGGCCCTCCGATGCCTGAGTTCTGGCAGGGCACGCCTGCCGCCACGACCGGTAACGGTTCGGCACCGATGTCCTCGCAGAACTGGAAATACTCGAAGTAGCCCAAACCCCGCGTCTGGTGGTAGCGCCAGATGTTGGCCGCAGGCTTGCGGGCTTCCAACGGACCGATGGTTTCTTTCCAATGATAGATGTTGTCCACCCCGTCCCCATGGGCCAAGCATCCACCGGGGAAGCGGACGAAGCGCGGACGGATGTCGGCAATGGCCTGAGCCAGGTCGGCACGCAACCCGTTCTTCCGTCCCTTGAACGTCTTTTGCGGGAACAATGAAATCATGTCGAGGGCATACCGTCCGGCAGACTGCGGGATGATGACGAGCCGGGCCTGCGCGACGGTGGCCGTGGCTTTTAGCACGGCTTCCCGTTTTTTCCAGGTTTTGGAGGACAACTTGACGGTGGTCTCGGCCACGGTCTTTCCCTGTGGGTCGACCAGACGTACCACGGACTTTCCGCCTCCCTTTCCGTCCGGCGTACGGGCGAAAAGCGAAAAGTCGTACTTCTCGCCTTCCTTCACCGCAATGCCGTCGAATCCCGTATTTGTGAAGCTGCCGCCGGGCTGCGCCACGTCGAGCACGGCGTAATGGGGATTGTTGGGATGAACGGGCTGTTCCGTGGACACGTCAAATGTCATGCCCTTGCCTTCCACGCTCCATGCGTAGCGGCTGTTCCAGCTCTTGTCCTTGTTACCATCGGTTTCGGAGTACTCGAAATCCCGGTTCTGCACCAGTTCGGCATACAGTCCGCCGTCGGCGGCATAATTCAAGTCTTCAAAGAACACGCCAATCAGGTCTTCACTGATGGACTTTGCCCGGCCTTCGTCCACGGTGATCCGTGCATTGACCGTTTGCAGTCCGGCAAACCGAGCTGCGTCATGTTCTGCACGTTCCCCGCGTTGGGCGTTAAGGGCGGCACGGTATATGCCATGCCGTTCCAAGCCTGCCACTATGCCATACGGCACTTTCAAGGCATATCCCGCGATAGTCTTGTCGCCCACTTGCACGGTGTCTGCCACCGGCATACGTGCGTTTTTCACCTCATGGCGCGATTTCTCGTCTGCCATGAAAAACTCTTGAGGTTTCCACCGTATCAAGTCTGTTGAAGAAGAACTGCCCATCGCGCTGCCGTCCGGGGACAAATCCCAGAAGCAATGCCATCGCCCGTCCGTCCGGTCCTGTACCAACTGCGGGCGGTACACGTGTTTCCAAGGACCGAAGTCGCATTTCAGGAACACCATGCCTCCGGCCACGTCGTGCCATTGCTCGCGGTCCGTGCTCCACACGAGTTGCATGCCGCGCCGACCCTTGTCGTTCGTCGTAGGATAAGGAAAGACGTAAACGGAATCCGGAAGGGCTGCCCGTATGGGCAGCGAAAGGCATTGTGCTAAAGCGGCACTCAAAAAAAGCTTTGTAAAATTCATATTTACAGGTTGTTATTTTTTCAGTGTAATAATCGTATAAGAGAATTTCGGGAAAGTATATCGCATGCCCTTGCGCGAGAATTTGGCCGCTGACCGCTTGAACACCATGTTTTCCTTGCGGTCGTAAGTGTTGTATTCCGTCAGTTCGCAACCGCCGATAGTCTGTACCTCGGCCTTTCCCTTGAAGTTGAAGCCACGGAGGTCTATCACGGCTTCACGCGGACGGTCTCCCAAATTGGCCACATAGAGAGTCAGTTCTTTCCGCCCATGGTCGGTCTTGGCCGTGATGTCCAACACGGGGTCGCTGCTTTCCGTGGACACGACAAGCGGCTTCCACGTTTTCATCATCATTTCGTCGATGTGAGCCGAAGGTTGGAACCACAAAGTATCGGCCAGGAAGTGGATGCGTCCTTGGTTCCAGTCGTAATGCAATTTGTGGGGTTGGAAAGTGTTGGCCGTCCCCACCATGCGGAAACAATCACCGTAGCGTTGCAACGTGTTCCAGTTGTGGGCATGCGCCAATCCCCTGTCCCAGTCGCAGCGTCCGCCGTTTTCTTCCATCGGGGTCAGTACGAGCTTGAAGCCCGGGAAGTCCTTGGCCAGTTCCCGTTGCAGGGTGATGCCCATCATGTTTTCAAACTTGGCTCCGGAGTCGGCAAACGGGATGGTGCCGTCATAATGGGAATCCCATGCCAGTTTGTCACCTTTCCCCTGGGCAATGAACCACCCGGCCATCTCGACGGCCAAGTCGTACTCAGGCGTACCGCGCCGGTAGCCGTTCGGTCCGATGTTCAGCGAAGTCATGATGGTCATTTCCGGATCGGATTGCCATGCGGCCTCCGCAAACTTCTTCACGCATTCCAAGTAACCGCGCGTGAGCCTCCGTTCGTTGTCCACTTGGATGTATTTCAAGCCGTAGGGTGCCTCATGGCCATATTGGGCGCGCAACTGCCCCCATCGGGTCACCCGTCCTCCGTTCACATATTCCACGAAGTCACGGATGTCCTCGGCCGTCTCGTCCATGCAAAGGCCGATAATGGCCTCAGCCCCGACCACTTCCGCCGCTTTCAACATTTCTTCAAAGCCGAAGCTGTGCGTGGAATACATGTTGAACCCGCTGCGGAAGGTCACACGCCGCTCGTCCACCGGCCCGAGCATCTTTTTCCAACGGTAGAGGTAGGTGTCTGCACCGACATCCACCATGGAACCGTTATAACGGAATGCTGCGATGCCCTGCCGTTTCAAAGCATCGACGAACATCTTGCGGAGCGGATAACCTTTCACCCGCCCCCATTCACCGGGCTGGAGGAAAGCAAAGCCGAGTTCAACCCGCCCCGGCGACTTGAGCGAGATGCAGAAACTTCCGTCGGTTGCCCCTGTGGCGGGCACCAGTTCAAAGTCCACTTTCTCGTAGGTGCCGTTGCCTTTCAGGCTACAGGATTTCTCGGCCAGAACCTTACCCTGACCGTCACGCAACGACACGTAAAGGGTTTGCGCCTTGTCTGCCTTGACACGCAGCACGCCTTCGTAATTCTTCCCTTGGTCGAAACGGATGCCCATCCGGTAAAGGCCGTGGTTGGAAAGCCCCACTTCGCCCGTGCCGTCCTCGAAACAGACCATTTGTGTCTGCCGTCCGATATAGGCTTGGCCGTCGCGGACGAGTTCATACCGGTAAGACGGATTCCCATTGACCTGCTTGCTCCAGTATTTCGAGATTTGCTCGTTTCCGTTTATGCGTTCCAACATCGTTTTTTGTATGCCCTCCGGCAAGGAGTCGAAAGGCAGGAACTGCCCCGGGAACGTGTATCCCGAAATGACACGGGGATGCCTGAGTTTCGGTGTGTCGTAGATGTCCTTCGAATTGAAGTCATACTTCTCGTCCCGGTTGTTCCAGGCAATCCGTCGGTATATGTCCGTTTGCGACTTCAGGTGCGGAATCCTCCGCTCGTCCAACACGACATATACCTTGGAGTAATCCTCGCGTGCAAGGTTCAGGAAGTCCACGTCTATGTTCTCCTCAAAAGCTTCCCCGTGGAGCAACTGGCTGAAAATGCCCCCGTTGGTCTGATTGTTCAAGTCTTCGATATTGGTCCCGTTGAAAAGTTTGCTGACCGTTGCGATTGACCGTGAAGCATCCACGGTCAATCGCAACGGTTGAACCTCTTCACCGGTCTGGGCTACCGATGGCAAAGCCTGCGTGAGGCAAAGTGCCATAAAAGGTTTCAGGATATTCATATCTTCTATCAGTATAATGGATAACTATGAGAAACAGGAGTCATGATAAAAGTGAAATCATAATCTCCATACGGCATGCGGAATTCCGGTTCGGGCACGGCACTCCAACTGTCGATACAGGCCAGTCCCATCTGTGCCTTGTCTATCAGTACGTTGGTCAGGTCTGCCTTTTCCACTTCCTGTGAATGGCCTTGCTTCTTCACCGGTCCCTCGTCCAACGATTCGATAGTGTAGTGCAGGGAGGAAGCTGAGAACGGAGCATCGGCCACGAACTGCAACCCCGTGCCTTTCACGTTGAGGACTTTCCACCATCGGATGTCTGTTTTCGTGCCGGTCTCTTGCGGACGGATGTAGGGATAGAACTGTTCGTCTACGGTCTGGTGATAAATGCCGAGGTCTGTGCTGTGGTTGCGGTTGCTGTAATTCTCCACCGGCCCGCGTCCGTAGTAAGACACGTATTCAAAATCCTTGGGCATGACTAATTGCATGCCGAAGCGGAACATCTCCGAAACCTTTTTCCCTTTGTCGGCCACCATCTTTTGGTTCACCCTTACGTCTCCACGGTTGTTGATGGTATAAGTCAGGTAAAGTTTGGCCGACACGCTTCTCATGTCGTATTCTGCCGACACAACGACCTGTCCGTCTTTCGTTTCGTGTTTTAAAGACGTGAGATGCAGGTCGGGATTTTTCCAAGCCGCGTATTTTTGTTGCAATTTGGCACCGTAGTCATTGTCGGTCGGGGCACGCCAGAAGTTCGGGGTCAGCGCATCGCCTTTCCGGATGAACTCTGTCCCGTTTACGGCATAACGTTCCATGTATCCGGTCATCTTGTTGAAACGTATCCGGAAGTCCTCTCCCGTGATAATCAGATGGGCAAGATTACGGTCGTTGACTTGTGGGACGGCATCCGGAATGTAACGCAGGCTTTCGTTCTTCAACACCATGTCCAGAGCCTGATAAGGCCGGAGTTCGATTTGTGCCTTGGCCACCACGTGGCGTGCCGGAAGAATTCCTTCCCTGTCCCGTTGCAGGTATCTCACGTTGAGCAACCATTCGCCTTCCCCGTCAGTTTTTCCCCAGTCCAAGTTCATCGTGACGGTTTGTTGCGGTTGGCAATCTATCCGTTCCACCGTTCCGCTGCGCATGACTTTCCCGTTTTTCAGCACGTCCCACTCCATGATGTATGCCGAAAGGTCGCGGAAGAAATTCTCGTTGTATATCTTGATTTCGCCTTTCGACAAATCTCCGGGCGTGGTCCAGATGTTCTGGTAGAAGTACCTCACTTCATGGCTATGCGGGTTCGGCACACGGTCGGGGCCGAACAGGCCGTTGTCCATGTAGTTGTCATCTTTCGTCTTATAATCATCGAAATCCCCGTCGTAACCGTATATCATATCCCCGTTGCGACCTGTCCATCTGGGCGACTGGTCCACCCAGTCCCAAATGAAACCGCCTTGGAACTTGGGATATTTCCGGATCAGGTTCCAATAGATGTTGAAGTCGCCCAAAGCGTTGCCCATGGCATGGGCATATTCGCACATGATGAAAGGTTTCTGTTTGCTCTCGTCCTCGCAATATTTGATGCAACGGGAATAAGTGGGATACATCGGGCAGTAGACATCGGTGGTGGAACCGGTGTCGTAAGCCTGTTCAAAGTGGACGAAGCGACTGGGGTCTTCTTGTTTGACCCAATCGTAACAGGCCTCGAAGTTCGAACCGTTGCCGCACTCGTTGCCCAACGACCACAGGATGATGCTCGGATGGTTGAAATTGCACTGCACGTTGCGTTGGTTGCGTTCCAGATGTGCTTTCTTGTAGATTGGTTCTTTGGCCAACGTGGTTTCCTTGAATCCCATGCCGTGGCTCTCCAAATTGGCTTCGGCCACAAGATAAAGGCCGTAACGGTCACACAGCTCATACCAGTACGGGTCGTCCGGGTAGTGACAGGTCCGCACGGCATTGACATTGAACTTTTTCATTAACTGCACATCTTGGAGCATCCTCTCGCGGGTGACATACGAACCGCCGTCGGGATCCATCTCATGACGGTTCACCCCCTTGATGAGCACGGGCTGCCCGTTCACCAAAAGTTGGCTGTTCTTGATTTCGATTTTCCGGAATCCCACTTTTACGGGTATGACTTCACGGATGGTGCTGCCGTCCTTCAGTGTGACCCTGAGGGTGTAAAGGTAAGGAGTCTCTGCCGTCCATTTATGCGGGTTCTTCACCGGCATGGTCACAGACCGGTTTCCTGTTCCCCCTACCTCTTCCGAGCAAACGGTTTCCCCGTTGGCATCAAGCAATTCAAGCGCAACATGGGCTTTGCCTTTCACGTCCAGACGGACATCCAATGTCCCGTCCTGGTACCGGTCGTCCAAGCCGGGAGTGACCCGAAGGTCTTCTATCCGCTTGGCGTGGCGCACGTAGAGGTAACAGTCGCGTGATACACCACTGTAACGGAAGAAATCCTGATCTTCCAGGTAACTGCCGTCGCACCAACGGAACACTTGGAAGGCTATCAGGTTCTTTTGACCCGGTTTCAGGTAAGGGGTCAGGTCGAATTCCGCTGCCATCTTGCTGTCCTCGCTGTAACCCACAAACTTTCCGTTGACCCATAGGTACATGTTGGAAGACACGGCACCGAAATGGGCGATGATGTCTTTTCCTTTCCAGTCCGAAGGTATCACCACTTCGCGACGGTAGGAACCTACGTGGTTGTTTTCCACCGGGACATGGGGCGGCTTCTTGAACGTGCGTCCTTCATAGCCTTTCCAACCGAAATCCACACCCACATATACCGGAACATCATAACCGTTCAGTTCCCACACGCCCGGAACCGGGAAATCCACCCAACCTTTGTCGTTGAAATTCGTCTTCCAAAAGTCCGTAGGACGAGCATCCGCATGTTCCACCCAGTTGAATTTCCAGTTCCCGTTCAGGCTCATGAAGTTCTCGGAAAGTTCTTTCATTCCTTTTGCTGCCAGTTCCGTACTTTCGTAGGCAAAAAAGTCGGTGTGCATGGGGACACGGTTGACGGCATTGATTTCAGGGTCTTGCCACTCTTTGAAGGTTTGTGCATAGGCATGGCATGCGCATACGCCTAATATTCCCAATAATATTCGTTTCATCGTATGTCGATTCTATTTATGAATGTACATGGTACAATCTTTAATTATAGACTTGGAATGACTTGTTTTATTGTGCCGTCTTCATTAAAAACCACGCGATCCATGCAGACTTCGCGGTGATAACCCGCTTCACGCCCCATCGTGATGCCGTCGGGGAACTTGAAGCGATGGTAGACAATATACCATTCGTCTGTGCCGGGCACCTGCAGGAATGACTGGTGGCCTGTGGCGTAGATGCCCTGATCGGGCTTTTTGCAGACTACCACCCGGCTTTCCGACGGGTCAATCGGGCCGACAGGAGACTTGGAGCGTACGTAACGGACTTCGTAGTCCGCGCTCCGCGTATCGTTTTTAGACCATGTGAAATAATAGTAACCGTCGCGGTAGAATACATAGGGGGCTTCACTGTAATGCCGGTCGTTGTCGATGAGTATCTTCGTGGTGTTCGGTTTAACGGATACCATGTCGTCGTTGAGTTCACACACGGCCATGTAATAGTTGCCCCAGTACAAATAGGTCTTGCCGCTCACGGGGTCAGTGAAAACGTCCGGGTCGATGTTCTGCCCGCGTTTCATTCCGCAGGGTCGTTCGCGGCTTATCAACGGTTTTCCGCTATCACGGAACGGCCCTTCCGGACGGTCGCCCACAGCCACACCGATTTGCCGTTCTGCCGTATAGTAAAAGTAATATTTGTAACTGCCGTCTGTCTGCTTTTTCTCTATGATGCAAGGTGCCCATGCGTTCTTTTTCGCCCAAGACACGTTTCTCAAATCCAAGACGACGCGTTCTTCTTTCCAAGTTTTCAAGTCGGCAGACGAGAAAGCCTTGAAACTCGTGCCGCCCCAATTCGGAATACCATCCGTCGTGGGATAAATGTAATATTTCTTAGTCTGTTCGGAATACAGCACTTCCGGGTCTGCATAATAACCGGAGAACAGGGGATTTTTCTGTATGGATGCCGTGGAGACGTATTTCCGCTTGTTCTTCTTCCAGTAAGCTTCAAGCTTGTCGGCCTCTTCGGCGGTCAGATGCACCACTGCCCCGTGCTTGGGCGCGTTGAAATTCGTGGATTTCATCACACCTTCGTTGAAACGTCCCAAATTCTTGAACGTGATGAAGTCCGACGTTTCGGTAAAGGCGAAATTGTGCGGCGTGATGCTGTATACGTCGTACATCAGCACCCATTTGTCCTCCCCGAGGCGTTTCCATACCGTAGGAGCCTCGCAAGATTTCGGTTCAAAGTCGTACCAACGCGGATCGTATTCGTAGTCTCCGCTGATACGGTCGGAAACAGCCTGTTTGATACCCGGCTGTCCGTCGTGAGCCACATAGAAAAGATGGTACTTATCCCCTACCTTGGTGATATCGCCGTCGATGGCCGAAACCGTTTCGTCTGGGTATTCGTAGAGCAGTTGAGGCAAGCTCTCGATACGGTCGAAATCATCATTCACATACACGTAATACAGTTTGTTGCGTTCGTTGCGGAAGCGCATGGTGTAGTAGATCATCAGTTTGCCCACCCGTTCGTCGTAGGCAATTTCGGGTGCCCATGCGCAGCCTATTTCACTCAATCCGGCTGTCAGTTGGTCGAAACGGATGTTGGCACGTTTCCAGTTTACCAAATCCCACGACTTCATCAGCACCAACCCCTTGTTGTTTCCCCAACCGTACATGTTGCGGTCGCGCTCCCACTCCGTTTCGCGGAAACCGTCACGACGGGCAAATACGTGGAGGTCGGTCATGGCCAAATAGAATGCGCCATCTGGCCCACGATAGATATAAGGGTCACGTATCCCTCTTTGGTAAGCAATCGTATCACCGGCTAAGACAGGTTCCCCGTCGTTCAGGGCCGTGAACGTGTATCCGTCGCGGCTCAATGCCATGTAGAGCCCGTGCGTTTCGTCCTTGTGGAACACCATCAGGTAGGCACTCAAGTCTTTTTCCTGCGGAATGGCGTTTTTATAACGGAACCGGTGGAAAGCCGCTTCACCCTTCCCGATGGAAACCAAGCCTATACGCAAGGCATAGAAACCCTTGTAGGCGTTGTGGTGCATGCCGGACACATCGATGCCTTCGGCCAATGTGGTCCATTCCTTTCCGGCCTTTCCAACCAAAATGGAGACGTGGTTGCCTTGGTTCTTTATTCGCACCGTGAACTGTCTGCCTAACGTGTTGGGCATTTCTGTCTTTTGTCCGGCGTGCCGGTAGATAGTGAATGTCTTGCCGTCCGATACCAGTCCAGCGTATGCTTTTTCGCTATAATAAAGCAGGAGTCCGGCTGTATTGTTTTTCCCTACCGTGACTTCAACTTGTGTTTCATAATTCTTGTCTTCCGCAGTAGTGAGCAACAGGCGGCCGTCTGCCGGAGTCTTGCCTTTGGCTTTCAGCCGCAATGTCCGGTCTTCGAGTGTCACGGCTTTCGGGGCATATTCTTTCCAGAACGTCCATTGCAGGCCTAATTCTTTCCCCGTGAAGTCATCGGAAAGTTTTAGTCCGTAAGGAATGGAAGCATCTACCTCGGGAAGCGTGCCTGTGGACTTGGCACGACACCAACCGTCCGGTGTCCACTCAATCGGTTCGATAAGGGTTTGCCGTCCCAAAGTATGGTAACCTTTGGCGTATGCGTGGTACACCACCCACCAGTTTCCGTTTACGTCGTCTATCAGTGTGCCGTGCCCTTTAGACCACCAGCTTTCCCTTTCACTGTAAGTATGCACCAACGGGTTGAACGGAGAGTTTTCCCACGGACCGAGTACGCTTTTCGAGCGTGCCGTCACGACCATGTGACTGGTGCCCGGTCCGGCAGTTCCGCCTTCGGCCGACGTGAGGTAATAATACCCGTTGTGGTAATTCAGCTTCGGAGATTCCAGGTACATGCCTTCTGTTCGCCAGTTCCGGGGATAGGGCCAACCGTCGTAGACTTTTTTTACCTCGCCCACCGTAGACAGACCGTCATCGGAGAGTTGCACGACTTTGCCTTCGGAGAGATACAGGTAACGTTTTCCCTCAGCATCGGCCACATGTCCGGGGTCGATGCCTTTCACCTTTAAATCTATAGGTGTGCTCCACGGCCCACGGATGTCATCTGCCCATATCACCCAATTCGTCCCTGCGGCCGGATAATAGATATAATACCTATTATTATATTTCACCAAATCCGGTGCCATGGCCGAGCCTTCCCATTGAGCCATGGCACGGCATACCGGTTCCCAATGTTCCAAGTCTTGGGAATGCCAGATGAGGAAGCCCGGCGCATAATAAAAAGGAGAATGCGTCATGTAGTAATCCTTCCCGTCGCGCAAGATGGAGGGATCGGGATAGTCTCCGGCAAGGATGACTTTGGGAAAGTCTTTTGCCTGCAAAGTCCACCCGATAAAGAGAAAAAACAATAATGAAACGATTTTCTTCATATACAATTTAATTAATGGTTCTATTGTTTGCGGATGATACAGCCGAACCCTTTTGCCGTATTCCGCTTCTTAATCTTTTGTTATAGAGTTATACGAATAACTTCAGAAGATTACTTGCCCCCTGCCTTTGATTTAATATCATTTAATAAAAAGGAAACTCATAACCGCCATCGTCCTCCCATAACAAAAGAAAGTGGAAGATTGCTTCTTTCCTACACGTAAGGAGAAGAAGCAAATCTGCCACCTTCAATTTTTGCTATGCTACCAATGACATTATCGCACGATATATTTCTTCCCGTCTACAATATAGATGCCCTTGCGTAATCCCTTCAAAGCATCCGCACGTTCCACGTTTTGGCGAATCATGCGTCCGGCCAAGTCGAATACATCCACTTTGTCCTTTCCATCAGGATTCCCATTGGAAATGCCGTGGATATTATCACCCTTGTTCTGTCCGACATAGTAGAGGCGGAAGTTGTCGGCCCACCAGTATTGCCCGTTGCCTCCTACGACTCCGGTTCCCCGTACGCCGATGACTACCGTACCGTTTTCCACATATACTTCCGGAATGACCGTGGTCGTGGAGAGTGCCCCTTGGGCAATGTCCCATTTATCCAAATCCCCGTTAAAAGGCGCATCCGTGAAGACGCTGTCCGAATATACATATACCGTACTGTCTTCCCCTACGCTGTTCTCTACGGTTTCGATGTCTATTTGGCGTGTCAAGGCAAAGAGTTGGATCAGTTCCGGCTGCCGCGTGCAATAAGTTGCGGCTTCTACACGATAAGCTCCGTCTGGTAAAGCCACTTTACCTTCTTGGTTTCCCATATTGCCCAACACTTGGGAATAAATATTGGGTGTGCCGATATTATGTGCGGCATTTCCGGACCAACTCCAACAACTCAGCCATGTATCACCTGATAACTGGTCGGTTCTGGCCGGAGAATCCGCAGTACTCGTGCACTCCCAACCGTTGACGAGGGTGTTTATAGGGGAACCGTTTTCATCCGTTGCGTCTTGGTAGATATTCGGATTCACGATGAAACTGGTCATATCCAACGGATTGTCCACGCTCACACCTGCCAACACTTCCGGAGTCATTGCTTCCACGCATGCCATCTTCAAAGCCTCCGTATTCATGTCGGCATCGATTTGGTCGAAATCATCGTTTTTCAATAATTCCACCACAGCTTTATACGCTTCATTATCGGACAAGCCTCCGATTTGGTCTGCCAAGGTTTTGGCTTTGGCCATCGGATAGCACAAGGCGATAGAGGCTTTTAAAGTCCGCATGCAGCCGTTAAGGTTTTCTACTTTGGTTTTGATTCTTTCATCCAAATAGTTATCCCAACTCATATCCTCGGCGTAAAGCATAGCGTCTTCCAATGCAACCGAGAATTCAGCCGCAGCCTTGGGTTGCGCCCATACAAGCCCATCCTTCATCTGAACATCCAAAGCCGCCCCCTCGCTCAACAGGGGTGAAATCGTTTCATAATTCTTAATGATACTGTCTGCTTCGGCGTTCATCCTGTCCATGTCCTGAATGCCCTGCATCAACTCTTCCACGGTTCCCGTTTCGATTATCGGAAGATACCCGTCCGTCGGGTCAAGTGCGAAACCGATCTCGTCACTGTCGTCAATCCCGTATTGCAACAACTTTTCATGTTTGGATGTCGCCGAATCCAAACGGACTTGCAAGCGGTCTCGGTAGGCACTGATTACATCTTTCTTAATATAATAAAGACGGAAATTATCCGCATCCCACTCCTTTCCGTTCCCGGTCACAGGGCCGTCGCAAACGACACCGATGTACAGTTTACCGTCACGTACTTCAAAACTGGACACTTCAGTCGTGGTGCCGAATGTCTCGCATGCTTCATCATAAAGTACCTTGTCATCATTCACCTCGGCAAAAGCAAAATCCACACTGTCGGTCGAAGCATACAAATGTACACTGGACGGAGTCGTATTGGTCCACGTGGCGGCTTTTAGCGTGTACAGACCATCCGGCAGCTTGACGGCACCATCCGAATCGCCTCCTATCAGTTGGCCGTAATTGGATCCTGTAAGGCGGTTTCCTGTCCAACTGTTACATATCAATCCTTTGTTACCTGTGCCATCCGGAGTGGTATACCAGGTCCCATCTGCACTTCCTTTCTGGCACTTCCACCCGTCAGGCGGTGTCATTTCAGAAGCTTTTTGGTAAATATTGGGATTGGTGATGAAACTGGTAAGTTCTATCGGGTTCTCATCAGAGGCTCCTTCCAAAAACTCCCCTGTCATGGCCGGGAGGCATGCTGCATTCAGCGAAGAAGTCGCAGCAGCGGCTACATCATACGTCATTTCTTCCTTACCGGAGAGCAAAGTTTTCACTTGGGCATAAGCTTCGTTGCCTTCCAATCCACCTATCCTGTCGGCCAAATCCTTTGCCTTTTGCAGGGAATATGCCAAACTGATGAACGTGGTGGCTTTCACCGTGGCGGCTTCCATGTCGGCAATCCCTTGTTCCACCGCGCCTTTCACTTCGTTCAATGTGGATAATTGTAATATGCCTCGGGCTGCTTCAATCCCGTTTTTCAAGTCTGCCTTCACGGCATCCGCAACCTGATAAACACCGCTTTCCATTTTATCATACATATCCTGTGCTTTTGCAATGCTGCTACGCAAAGTAGCCCCATGGACACACAGGGTTTGAACCAAAGCTGTATACTCATCTATTATGACGGAAGCTTGCGCAATTTCATTTTCAGGAGTAGAAGCATTATATTCTTTATAGCCGTCAATTATGGGGCTCAACTCTTGAGCAGCAGTAATACCTAAAACCTGAAGGGAATCTTGCAAAAACTCCAGTTTGCTGAGTTTTACGGCAAAAGCATCAAAAGCCGTACCTTCGATATACAATTTAAAGTTATCCCAACAAGTCCATGTTCCTCCTGCATTGGTTTTGATGGCTACCCCCATCAACATTTCCTCTCCTTCCTCTACGGTGAAGGTGAGTTCGTTCCAATAACTTTCCGGATATTTTTCACAATAGGCATGCATGCCTTCCATCCCGTCCGGCCATCCGTTTCTTTGGTTGACTACGTTCACGTCCTTCGCTTCACTATAAAGCGATTTCATTTTCACAGAATCCGTCCCAGCAAACAAGTAAGCCTGAATGACCTCTGTTCCTGCTTCATAACCGGCACCATTGTCATTTCCACCCGCACGGTAAAACCCTTGTACCGCCAATTTGTATTTTCCGGCCTTCAAGCCCATGACTTTTTGGGAAGCCGAATTTTGTGATTGGTACAGCTCTGCATTCTGGAATGTTGCATTTACAGCCGGAAGTACGGTTCCGGATTCCCATCCTTCGTTCGTACCGGTGGAGAAATCCGCATTCACGATGTACGTGTCTGTCACATCAATCCAGTTTTGTGCGGAAAGCATGCCACTGACGGCCAATGCAAGGGCAAACGTAGTTACCCCTCGCCGTGTATCCCGCAAAGGGATACTCTTAAAAAAGTCTTTCTTCTTCATAACGAAATTCAAGGTTCTATTAGTTTTACCGCAAGACGCAGCCGAACCGATATAACTGCGAGACCGGACTGTTTTCTATATAGTTTTATATATAGGACGAATGATGGGATGAAAATACCTAATTGGACCTCGAATTTTTAACATTTGACTCGAAATGCCTATTAATTATCAGGAGAAAGCGAAACAGGCATACTTCCTTTACTGTTTTTTTTCGTACCTTTGCGCCCAAATTATGAAGTTAGGCTGTTTTCCTACATATAAATCAAACGTACACAAGAAAAAACCGATGGAAGAATCAAACAAGTCCGAATTAAAAACAGAGTTGATATACGGGTTGAACGATCGGCCGCCTTTACGCGAAACTTTATTTGCAGCCCTGCAACATTTATTGGCCATTTTCGTGGCTATCATCACCCCACCGCTTATCATAGCCGGAGCTTTGAAGTTGGACATCGAGACGACCAGTTTTCTGGTTTCCATGTCATTGTTTGCTTCCGGCGTGTCCACGTTTATACAGTGTAAGCGAATCGGAGGTATCGGTACGGGATTGCTGTGCATACAGGGCACGAGCTTTTCTTTCATCGGTCCTATCATCTCTGCGGGACTGACCGGAGGTCTTCCCGTCATCTTCGGGGCTTGTATGGCGGCCTCTACAGTAGAAATGTTGATTAGCCGCTTATTGAAATATACCCGTAAAATCATTACGCCGTTGGTTTCCGGTATTGTCGTGACGCTGATTGGCATGAGCCTTATCAAAGTGGGGATTACGGCCTGCGGAGGCGGTGCTGTGGCCAAAAGCAACGGGACTTTCGGCAGCTTTGAACATGTCGGCCTGGCGGCTTTGGTTCTGTTGCTGATTATTTTCTTCAACAGGAGTTCGAACCGTTACCTGCGTATGAGTTCGATTGTTATCGGGTTGGTCATCGGTTACGCGGTGGCTTGGTGTATGGGTTTGGTGGACTTTTCTTCGGTGCAGAGTTATGGAGGGTTCAATATACCTGTACCTTTTAAATACGGCTTGTCTTTTGACTGGTCGGCTTTTATCGCTTTGGGACTGGTGTATTTGATTACGGCGATTGAAGCCTACGGCGACATCACGGCCAATTCACTCATCTCGGGAGAGCCGGTAGAGGGAAAGACGTTCGTGAAACGGGCTTCCGGAGGGATTTTGGCCGATGGTTTCAATTCCATGTTGGCCGGAGTGTTCAATTCCTTCCCCAACTCAGTCTTTGCCCAAAACAACGGGATGATACAGTTGACTGGAGTAGCGAGCCGTTACGTAGGATATTATATCGCAGGATTCCTTGTCTTGCTAGGACTTTTCCCGGCTGTGGGGTTGGTATTCTCCTTGATGCCTGAACCTGTATTAGGCGGTGCCACGTTGTTGATGTTCGGCACAGTGGCTTCCGCCGGAATCCGCATTATTGCAGCCCAGACCATCGACCGCAAAGCCACGTTGGTGATGGCATTGAGTTTTTCTTTGGGATTAAGTGTGGAATTGGTGCCCGAGATTCTTTCACAACTTCCGGAAACGGTGAGAAACATATTCTCGTCCGGAATCACGACCGGTGGTGTCACTGCTATTTTGGCCAATGCTTTGATTCGCATTAAAGAATAGTTTTTTCATCCTCTGATAGCTTTTCGACATTTATGGAGAGAGTATATGGGATAGGATTATGGTTGTGCAGGAAGTTCCTGATAATAATAATACCACCAATACGTATTTCCGTACATGCGCCGACACTGGTTCGAGCGTTCCGTCGCATGAGTATATTGCATACCGTAGTGGAGGACGTCGTTCAGATTTGTTTCTATTACGCTGTTTTTGTACGTAATGGCCGGAGTGGTATGCAAACGGTTATATAGAATGAGAGCCTCTTTGTAATGTAACGGGAGGTTGTCGTTCACTTCATGGCAACGTGGTAGTACGGTGACAAAAGCATCAAGGTTCTTGTCCAACAGATAGGCGCAGAGCAAATAATCTTTTGCGGCAGCAGTGGCCGAAGGCCGTTGTGACAGAAGCTCGAGAAACTGAGTGTTGTCTTTCATATTTTTCCCCGGCTTCCCCCCTAAATGTTTGTATAAGGCATTCGTCCAATCATGAGTGTAGGTTGTATCAGAAAAACTGGGCAACAGCCCTTGGCTACCGTTATATTGAGGAAAATCGAAAAGCTTCTCGCCTAAAAGGTTCTCACGGCTTAGTGCAAACATTCTCATGGCAGTCAGGCTCCGGTCTGCCTGTAATGATTTGGCTCCTACTTGCAACGCCAATGAGTCCTGCCCTTCGACGAGGCATCTCTCGGCTTTGAGCCGGTAGTGGTATACATCTTTCGTATTGGCTATGCTGTTTACCATGCAGAATTGCAACGCAAGCCATAGGAAATTCACCCAAAGGAAGGAAAAAGCATTCTGTTTTCCGTTTTTACGGTCCGGGAAATGCAGGGCTGTCCATGTCACAAGGATATACAGAAAAATGCAGACCGTGAGCCATATCCAATTAGTGGATAATTGCACATTCCATCCCGTTTGAGGAACAATGGACGTAAGCAATCCCAACACGACGCACGACGGGAAATAATAGAGCGCATGGAAACGCAACGGATATACCATTATCCGCCGAAAAACTCCCTGCAATAGCAGTAGCAGAAGGGTAATGACGACCGCTCCCCACAACGGAGAATAAACGGTCTGCCCTTTCGACAACAAATGTTGTGCGGTAGCCAATAAGTCAGCCTGCATCACAAACAGGTAAAGCAGGGAGAACAAGGTGAAAAGAGAACCGCATACCCATGAAATCATGCGTGCGGTTCTTTTCTTATATGTCGGTTTGTACATCCGGAATCCAGTTTCAGTTTATTTGTTTTTACTCTTATTCATTTTCCGTCTTTTTATCTTCTTGCGCCCGACGGAGTACCATGGCGGAACGTGCCGGAAGATAGAGTTTGAGCCATCCCTTTCCATCCCGGGCCAGAAGCGGGTCGAAGTTGGTCAAGTGGCGGAGGCTGTCATCATTCAATCCGTGTCCGCCGAATGCCGGGGCATCAGTGTTCAGCACCACGTCGTAAGCCCCTTGAGGCACCATGAAGCCGTAATCCGTATACGAACGGGCATAGCTGAAGTTAAAGACAAATATGAGGTCATTACGGCTATAGGCCAATACCTGGTCGCCATCGTTATGCCAGATTTCCGTCACGGGAGATTTCTGGATATTTTTCTCCTTGCCAATAATATCAAGCATTGCTTTGTCGAAATCGCCTAAGTAATGATAGCACAACTCTTTATTGTCTACAAGATTCCACTGTCTCCGTGCATACTTGTGACTCCATCCGTTACCTTCACGCGGAAAATCAATCCACTCCGGATGACCAAATTCATTACCCATGAAATTCAGATAACCGCCGTTGATGGTGGAAGCCGTAAGCAGGCGAATCATTTTATGCAAGGCTATACCGCGTTCTACAGCGTAGTTTTCATCTCCTTTTTTGAAGTGCCAATACATGTCGGCATCTATCAAGCGGAAAATGATAGTCTTGTCGCCCACCAAAGCCTGGTCGTGGCTTTCACAATAAGATATGGTCTTCTCGTCAGCCCGTCGGTTCGTTACTTCCCAGAACATGCTGCTGGGTTTCCAGTCCTCGTCCTTCTTTTCCTTGATGGTCTTTATCCAATAGTCGGGAATGTTCATGGCCATGCGGTAGTCGAACCCGTATCCGCCGCTTTTGAACGGGGCAGCCAATCCCGGCATGCCGCTCACTTCCTCAGCTATGGTAATGGCTTTGGGGTTGACTTCGTGAATCAGCACATTAGCCAACGTCAGATAACAGATGGCATTGTCGTCCTCATGCCCGTTGAAATAATCCCCATAGTTGCAGAACGCCTCGCCCAACCCGTGGCTGTAATAGAGCATAGACGTGACACCGTCGAAGCGGAAACCGTCGAAATGGTACTCGTCCAACCAGAATTTGCAGTTGGACAATAGGAAGTGCATGACCTCGTTCTTGCCATAATCGAAACACAAACTGTCCCAAGCAGGGTGTTCACGCCGTCCGCCCGAATAGAAGTACTGGCAGGGGTCACCGGCAAAGTTGCCCAAGCCTTCCACTTCGTTCTTCACGGCATGGGAGTGCACGATATCCATAATCACGGCGATGCCCCTTTTATGTGCCTCGTCGATGAGCTGCTTTAGTTCCTCCGGCGTACCGAAACGACTGGAAGCGGCAAAAAAACTCGACACATGGTAGCCGAAACTTCCGTAGTAAGGATGTTCCTGTATGGCCATGATTTGTATGCAGTTGTACCCGTCTGCAGCGATGCGGGGCAGCACGTTTTCACGGAATTCATTGTAAGACCCTACTTTCTCCGCATCTTGCGCCATGCCGATGTGGCATTCATAAATCAGCAAGGGAGCCGTATTGGGGCGGAAAGTCTTCTTTTTCCATACGTAAGGCTGTTCGGGTGCCCAGACCTGTGCACTGAAGATTTTGGTCTGTTCGTCTTGCACCACGCGGCGGCACCATGCCGGAATACGTTCGCCGCATCCGCCTTCCCAATGTATTTTCAACTTGTAAAGGTCGCCGTGCTTGAGGGCTTTGCCGCGCAATTTGATTTCCCAGTTGCCGGTGTCCTTTATCCTTTTCAACTGATATTTCGGCGATTCCTTCCAATCATTGAAATCGCCTATCAAATAGATTTCGGTGGCATGGGGCGCCCATTCGCGGAACACCCACCCCGTAGCCGTGCGGTGCAGGCCGAAATATAAGTATCCCGAAGCGAAGTCCGACAAAGAGCATTTCCCATTCTGTGTGAGTTCTGCGATTTTGTCTTCCGCATGCCGGTGGCGACCCACGATAGCGGCTTCATAATCTTTCAGCCAAGGGTCGTTTTTAATGATGTCCAAAGTCTTTGGACTTGACTTTACTGTTGATTTTGCCATAATAAGAATAGAATTAAGGTGTTATTTTTATTGTTGGTTCCAATCATCCGATACCGGAATTTTAAAGACGGCTTTCTTCAAAGCTGTCGGTGTTACGCCCGGCGCGTGTGCGTCTTGCGGGAAAAAGATGGCAAACATGCCTTTCTTTACGGTGACGAAATTTCCAGGGCACTCTTTATAGAATGAAATGTCTTTGGTTTCATCGTATGGTGTAGGCTGCAATTCTTTTAAGGGGGAATATCCCATGGTTTCATCGCCCGTGAGAGGTATTTGTATGTCTACCATTTTCCTGTGCGATTCGAGAACGGCTTGGGAAGAAGCCTTTGGAGGGACGGTCTGCACGTTTACGAAGTATCCGTCGGCATCCCATTCAAAGCGTCCTTCCGGTAAAGCTTGCAAATCGTGGCTTTTCAAAAAGCCGATGACCGTCTTCAATGTAGGGAGAAGACGGGTATAATCTTTCAGGTGCGCTATGTCATCGATAATCATAATGTCAGGGGTTTATCGTTCTGTCGGTGCAAATATAGACGTTTGTACGAATATCTCATTCATTTTTCAGTAACTTTTTATGCCTTTGGAGCACTTTCAAGAGATCTTCATGCACTTTTCCGTTCGAGGCGAACACTTCCTTGGCCCCGAGGCAATCAGGATTGCCGTCAAATCCAGTCATTTTACCACCTGCTTGTTTCAGGATGATGTACCCCGCCGCAATATCCCATGGCCCTATGAAAGCCTCCACGCGGGCTTCAAAGCGCCCGGCTGCAATATAGCAGATTTCTGCGGCGGCCGCGCCCATAAGCCGCAGCCCTCCCACATGGCCGTACAAGTCTTGTATGAGGCCGAGGGCGAAAGAGCGGTAGTTCTCTGCTTTATATGGGAACCCTAATTCAATGAAAGATTGGTCGAGCACACTTTGGTCGCTGACGTATATCTCCTTGCCGTTCAAATAAGCCCTACTGTCTTTGTTGGCCCAAAAGAGTTCTTCACGGCCGCATTCGTACACTACGCCCAACAGTATTTCCTCACGGTTGCGCAAGGCAATGCTCACGCAATACGGCATGCAGTCATGAATATAATTGCTCGTCCCGTCCAAGGGATCCACCACCCAACAATATTCCTGTTCTTCCAACGAACCGGACCCTTCTTCGGCAATAAAACCGGCTTCGGGGAGCAATTCATGCAACCTCTCCACGATATGTTTTTCAGATGTCTTGTCCACGTACGACACATAGTCATGTGCCGCTTTCTGCTCTACACGGCTACAGTCAAAAGAAAGCCGTTCTTTTTTTAAAAACTCACCGGTCTGTCTGGCCAGTTTCTTGACTTCCTCGGTCAGAAAATCCAAGTCCATTTATGTTCCTCCTATTTTACTATCACTCCGTGGCTGTACTCTCCTTTTTGGACGATATTGCCGTCCTTGTCTTTCATCACGAAAGGACCGTCCTTCTCATTGTCCTTGAAGTTTCCTTCGAAGCGCATTCCGTTTTCGTCCTCCATGATGCCGGGGCCGTTCTTCTCTCCGTTCTTGAACATTCCTTTGAATTTCGAGCCGTCTGTCATACGCAAGATGCCTTCCCCGTCCATTTGTCCGTCTTTCCAGCTTCCTTCATAGGTATCGCCGTTGCTCCATACATATTTTCCCTGTCCGTCGCGTTTGTTGGCTTTCCACATGCCGGTGTACGACGCGCCGTTGTGCCACGTGAACGTACCTTTACCGTCTTGGAATCCGTTCTTGAACTGGCCGACGTACTTGTTGCCGTTGGCAAAAGTGAAAATACCTTCTCCCGTGCGTTCGCCTTGCACGTAACCGCCTTCATATTGGTCGCCGTTGTGGAATTTGTACACTCCCTTCCCGTGCTGCACGTCGTCCACCCATTCTCCGGTATATTTGTCCCCGTCGGCATAGTTGAACGTACCTTTACCGTTGCGTTGGTTGTCTTTCCACATGCCGTCGTACCATGAACCGTCGTTCCAGTCAAAGATGCCTTTACCGTTTTTTTGGTCGTTGCTCCATTCTCCTCGGTAGAATGCCCCGTTGGCGTATTTATATTCCCCGTAACCTTCCCGCTTGTCGGCTTCCCAGTTACCTTTATACACGTCTCCGTTGTAATAGTACATGGTGCCCTGTCCTTGTTGGAAGTCGCGAAACCACAGGCCTTCGTATTTATTGTTGTTCATGAAATAATATATGCCATGCCCGTGTTGTTGGTCTTGAAACCATTCGCCTTCGTATTTTTCTCCGTCAGGGAATTTATACACGCCGTATCCTTGGCGTTTGCCTTTCACGTATTCGCCTTCGTAAGAGTCTCCGTTTTTGAAATGGGTGATGCCCTTGCCGTAAGGTTTGCCTTTGAACAGCTCTCCCTGGTATTCCGCACCGTCTTTAAAAGTATAATTCCCTATTTTGATTTCTTGGGCGTAGCCTTGCAGGACAGGCCATAACAAAACTATGCCGAAGAGTTTGTGTTTCAATCCCATTGCCGTATTGTCTGTATTTAGAATGTGTTATCGTTTGGTCCTGTTCTTCAGGAAAGCTTCGGCCGCTTCGAGGTCGGCCGGCGTGTCGATGCCGATGGTTTCTATTTCACTGGTGCCCACCTTGATGGTGTAACCGTTTTCCAACCACCGTAATTGTTCCAACGATTCGGCCAGCTCCAACGGTGATTGCGGCAGGGAGGTGAGTTCTTTCAACACATCGGCCTTGTAAGCATACAAGCCGATATGCTTGTAATACACATGCCCCTTCAGCCACTCCGTTTTATCCTTGTTGCGTTGGTAAGGAATGATGGAACGGCTGAAATAAAGGGCCTGCATCCGGCGGTTGACCACCACTTTGGGCGAGTTGACGTTTTCCAAGGCAGACCAACCGTCGGCTGACGTGAAAGGCTTCACCAAGGTGGCGATTTCCGTTTGCGGGTCTTCAAAACAAGCCTTTATGGCATCCAACTGCTGCGGTTGGATGAAAGGTTCGTCGCCCTGGATGTTGACGACCACGTCGTATGGTTTGCCCTGCGATACGTAAGCCTCATAGCAGCGGTCCGTGCCGCTCTTGTGGTCTGCGCGGGTCATGACGGCCTTGCCGCTGAATCCTTCTACAGCCTTGAGAATCCGTTCGTCGTCGGTGGCCACGAGCACATCGTCCACCGCGCCGGACACTTGCTCGTACACCCGTTGGATGACAGTCTTGCCGCCCAACATGGCCAAAGGCTTGCCCGGAAATCTCGTGGAAGCATATCGTGCCGGAATAATCCCTATGTAATTCATTTTTTAGCTATTAATAAAGTATACCATACAAAAATACAAAAAGATTTTGTAAGGGAGGGTAAAACTCCCTATTTTTGTGGATAAAAAGAACGGATGAAGAAATGTTTCATAGGATTGGGCAGCAATGAATGCACGGCGGCACGGCTTTTGGCAGCGCAGTCCGACTTGCGCATGTCGTTTCCCGGCATCGTGTTCAGTCGCTTGGTGCGGACTGCCCCTGTGGCCTTCGATTCGCCCCGCATGTTTTACAATCAGGTGGCTTGTTTTACTACTCCGCTCACGGCATCGCAAGTCCGCGAATGCCTGAAAAAGATAGAACGTGACCATGGGCGTACACCGGACGATAAGTCGCGAGGCATCGTGAAAATAGACATCGACCTGCTGTGTTACGATGGGGAATTACTCAAACCGGAGGACTGGCAGCGGGGTTATGTCCGCGAGGGGGTAGCGGAACTGGCCTTTTCCTGAAGGACGGAATGCCTACGTATATTTCAAATCATAAAAACAAAAAAAGCGTATGAGAACAAGACTTTTATTCATGCTGCTCCTGGCCGGTTGGGCATGGGGTGTGGTGCAGGCCGTTACTGACGAAGGGCGTTACATTGAAGTGACCGGTACTTCCGAGGTGGAAATCGTACCGGATGAGATACATTACATCATCGAAATCAAGGAATATTTTGCCGAAGAATTCGACGGCAAATCCAAAGAGGAAGATTACCGTACGAAGGTACCCTTGGCCCGGATAGAGGAAGGGTTGCGGAAAACACTCCGGGAAGCCGGTGTCCCGGACGAAGCCGTGCGCACACAGGAAATCGGTGACTATTGGCGCGAGAGCGGACGGGAGTTCCTCGTTTCCAAGCGGTTTGACCTCACGCTGACCGACTTCAAGCAAATCGACCGCATTGTCCGGCATGTGGACACTAAAGGCATCCATACGATGCGCATCGGTGAGTTGAAGAACAAAGACATGCAGCTTTACCATCAAAAAGGGAAAATAGCCGCCTTGATGGCCGCCCGGAAGAAAGCCGCTTATTTGGTTGAGGCATTGGGCCAAAAACTTGGAGGAGTGGAACGCATCATTGAAAATGGAAACAACGGCCTTTCTCCCATGTTCACGGCACAAAGCAACGTAAGTTCTTCCGACGCGGCTTCTTTCGATGGCTTTCGAACGATTAAGAACCATTATTCCATGTCGGTTCGTTTTGAAATTTTGGATGAATGACCATTGGCATATTGTCAGAATGTCAAATCCGGCCACACGAGAATCGCGTGCATGTGGGCAGGGCAAGCCTACGAAGATTTTGAGCGATTCTCGCGAGTTTTGCCCGATTCAAAAAGAAAGAAAAACGTGGTCGTGCCTGTCATTTGGCTAGGACTGGTAGTGCGTCTTGCCGCATGGTGAGCCATTCCGAGTAAGCCGGTTGGGACTTTCCGGGTACAGGATGTCGCGGTGCCCTTGTCGGACGAATAAGAGCTAATAAATTCGCCATGCGTAGGAAAAGCCGGTAAAAAAGGCCGTGGAGCAGGTCTTCGCTTTGATATTCGGACGTGCGTTTTCCAATCTGCGCCAAGTGAAAAATCGCTTTCAGCCGAACGATTTTCCGTTTGGCGCAGAATGAATTGATTCTTGCCACGAAAAAACGAAAAAAACTCCGGTTGTCGCCTCTCTGACAACGGCATCATAATCGGACGGCCCCGAAAGGGAAGCTTTTTTCCATGCTTCGCCTTCGGGGCCGTCTTCATGATTTGCGTCTTTAGGAATGACTTTATGCTTCTTTTTTAAGGTTTTTGGTGACACTTTGTCCGCATGCCATGGCTTATTCAAAAACCTCGTCGATGCCGCCATATTCCTCCACCGGTGCCTCTTCTGTCAGGATGGTGTCCTGGCAAGGGTCGAACCCTTCGGGAATGCTGAACTTCTCGTCGGGGGAATATCCCAAGTCTTTGTCTTTATATACCTTTTGGAAAAAATAGGCGCAGACGGGCAAAGCCGAAGAGGCGCCCTGCCCGTATGTCATGCTGTTGAAATGGATGTCGCGGTCTTCGCCGCCCACCCAACAACCGGCGGAAAGCGACGGCGTGAAGCATACGAACCAACCGTCGGAGTTCCGGTTGGTGGTTCCCGTCTTGCCTCCCATGTCTGCGTTGACATGGTAACGGAAACGCATGCGTCCGCCCGTACCTCCGTTCATTACGCCTTGCAGCATGATAATCATTTTATAAGCGCTTTCCTCGCTGATGACTTCCGTCATGCGGGGTTGGAACTCCCCTACCACATTCCCTTCGTTGTCTTCTATCCGCGACACGAAAAGGGGAGCCGTGCGGATGCCGCGGTTGGCAAAGGCGGTATATGAACTGACCATCTCTGCCACGGAGATTTCACAAGGACCGAGGCACAGCGACATGGAAGGATGGATGTCGCGGTTGAGCACGCCGAACTCGTGAATCAGCCGTACCAAGGCCGACGGACTGAGGCGGCTCATCAGGTAGGCAGAAATCCAGTTGTTAGACTGGGCCAGTCCCCATTTCAACGTAACCATTTCCCCGTATCGGGAGCGGCTACCGTTGCGGGGAGTCCAAGGCTTTCCGGCCACGATATACGTCTGTTGCACGTTCGGCGCAAGGTCGCAGGGCGACATGCCGTTTTCCATGGCTAGCGTATAGAGGAATGGTTTGACGGTAGACCCGACCTGGCGTCGGCCCACTCCGGCCATGTCGTATTGGAAATAGCGGTAATCCGGTCCGCCCACGTAGGCTTTCACGTATCCCGTGCGGGTGTCCATGCACATGAATCCTGCACGCAGGAAACTTTTGTAATAGCGGATGGAATCCATCGGTGTCATGATGGTATCCACTTCGCTGTGGTAAGAGAAAACGGTCATTTCTTGTGGCGTGTTGAACGACTTTTTGATGTCTTCTTCGCTAGCTCCGTTTTTCTTCATGGTGATATAGCGCTCGCTTTGTTCCATCGAACGGCGCATGATTTTTTCCACCTCCTTAGTAGAAAGTTGGTTGGAGAACGGACGTGTCGTCTGGTGACGTTTTTCTTTGTCGAAGATGGGCTGCAGGTAACCGGCCACATGCTCTTCCACGCTTTCTTCCGCATATTGTTGCATGCGTGAGTCGATGGTGGTGTAGATTTTCAGGCCGTCCGTATATAGGTTATAAGGCGTACCGTCCTTTTTCCGGTTCTTGTTGCACCACCCGTATAAAGGGTCGGTTTCCCATGCCAACGAATCCTCATAATATTTTTGGTCTTGCCATGAAGCATAATCGCTTCGGTCGGGTTCTTTGGCCATCAGCATCGTGCGCAGCCGTTCGCGCAGGTAAGTGGCCAGTCCTTCTTTGTGGTCCACGCGGTGGAAACGCAGCCCGATGGGTTCCAACTTGTGCAGCTCGGCATCTGCCTTGCTCAAATAACCGGCCTTGACCATCTGGTCCAGTACCACGTTGCGCCGCTCACGGCAACGTTCCGGTTTCCGCACCGGATTGAAATAAGACGGGTTTTTGCACATGCCGATAAGCGTCGCCGCCTCACATACCGAAAGGTTCTGCGGTTCTTTGTTGAAGTATGTGCGGGATGCCGTCTTGATGCCCACGGCATTATGCAGGAAGTCGAAATAGTTGAGGTACATGGTGATGATTTCCTCCTTGGTATAGTACCGTTCCAACTTGACTGCAATCACCCACTCTATGGGTTTCTGCAAGGCACGCTCCATCGTGCTCTGCGCCACGTCGCTATAAAGTTGTTTGGCCAGTTGCTGCGTAATGGTACTTCCTCCCCCGGCATTGCTTTGCCCAAGGATACCACGCTTTACCACGGCCCGCGCCAAAGCACGGTAGTCGATGCCCGAATGATCATAAAAGCGCTCGTCTTCCGTGGCCACCAACGCCTTGACCAACCAAGGGGAAAGGTCGTCGAAGCCCACGAAAATACGGTTGGCCCGGCTGTACGACCAGGTACCCAGAAGTTTGCCGTCGGCCGAAACGGCCTGTGACGCGTATTTGTTGACGGGGTTTTCTAATTGATATAAGTTCGGCATGTATCCAATCCATCCGTGCCAGATGGCGTAAAAAGCCAAGGAAACTGCACTGACGCAAAGAAACAAAATCACCCACAAAGTGATTACAAACTTCTTCCTCATAAATCTTTTTCTTTCATTTATCAAAGTGGCAAAGTGCAAAATTACAAATAAACTTTATAATAGGCTGTTTATTTGTGGAAAAGTTAACGAAATGATGCGCACTCCTCTCTCGTTCCACTTTTTTTATGTAACTTTGAAAGCTGAAGAAATTCTATATATAAGCAAAAAGAAATCCGAAATGGAAAACAGGAGTTTGGTGACTATTGCAGACCATTCCAAGGAAAAGATCATGTATCTGCTCAGAATGGCCGGAGAATTTGAGAAACATACCAACCGCAAGCTGTTGGAGGGTAAAGTCGTGGCTACTTTGTTTTTTGAACCGTCTACGAGGACACGGTTGAGTTTTGAAACGGCAGCTAACCGTTTGGGAGCGCGCGTCATAGGGTTTACCGACCCGAAAGTGACCAGTTCCACCAAGGGCGAAACCCTGAAAGACACCATCATGATGGTAAGCAATTATGCCGATTTGATTGTCATGCGGCATTATCTGGAGGGGGCGGCCCGTTATGCTTCCGAGGTGTCTCCGGTGCCCATTATCAATGCGGGCGACGGGGCCAACCAACATCCTTCGCAGACCATGTTGGACCTTTATTCCATTTATAAGACGCAAGGCACGCTTGACAACTTGCAAATTTATATGGTTGGTGATTTGAAATACGGACGCACTGTACACTCTTTGCTGATGGCCATGCGTCATTTCAACCCTACGTTTCATTTCATTGCCCCCGAAGAGCTGAAGATGCCGGACGTGTACAAGCAGTATTGCGACATTCATCATATAAAATATGTGGAACACACGGACTTTACCGCCGATACCATTGCCGGGGCGGACATTCTCTACATGACCCGTGTACAAAAGGAGCGGTTTACCGACCTGATGGAGTATGAACGGGTGAAGGACCTCTATCTGCTCAAACTTTCCATGTTGAAGAAAGCCAAGGACAATATGCGTATCTTGCATCCGCTCCCCCGCGTGAACGAAATCGAGTACGCCATCGACGATGACCCGCACGCTTATTATTTCGAGCAGGCCCACAACGGCCTGTTTGCGCGGCAGGCTTTGATATGCGACGCCTTGGGGCTGACCTTGGACGATGTGATGAACGACCGGACGATTATTGACTAAAATACCGTAAGCATACAATGAAGAGACAAGAACTTTTGGTGGCCGCGCTTGAAAGCGGTACGGTGATAGACCATATTCCATCTAGCAAGCTCTTTGAGGTGGTCAACCTGCTCCACCTCGAACAGATGAAGACTTCCATTACTGTGGGCTACAACTTGAAGAGCAAGAAAATGGGACATAAGAGCATCATCAAAATTGCGGGCAAGTTTTTCTCGGACGAAGAACTGAACCAGTTGGCCGTGGTGAGCCCGAACGTGACCTTATGTATTATAAAGGACTATGAGGTCGTGGAGAAAAAGGAAGTCGTTTTGCCCGAAGAACTGAAAGGTATCGTGAAGTGTGCCAATCCCAAGTGCATTACGAACAACGAACCGATGAAAACATATTTTCATGCCGTACCGGGCAAGGAAGGTGTGCTTCGTTGCCATTATTGTAATAAAGAGGTGGATTTGGACCACGTTAAACTGGTGTAACCCTTTGGGCTATGAAGCAAGACTGGAAACCCGGAACTATGATTTATCCCCTGCCCGCCTTGTTGGTCAGTTGTGGCAGCACGCCGGAGGATTATAATTTGTTCACCGTGGCGTGGGCAGGAACCATTTGCACCAATCCGGCCATGTGCTACATCTCCGTACGACCGGAACGGCATTCTTACGCGCTTATCAAGCAAAGCATGGAGTTTGTCCTCAACCTGACTACCGAAGACATGGCGTACGCCACGGATTGGTGCGGCGTGCGTTCGGGGCGCGATTACCGTAAATTCGAGGAAATGAAGCTCACTCCGGGAAAGGCCCGCATGGTGGCAGCCCCCATCGTGGAGGAATCGCCGCTGAACATAGAGTGCCGTGTGAAAGAGATTGTATCTTTAGGGTCGCATGACATGTTCATCGCGGAAGTACTGAATGTGAAAGCCGATGAGCGTTATTTGGACGAGCAGAGCGGGAAATGGAGCCTGGACGCCAGTCACCCTTTGGTTTACCTCCACGGGGCTTACTATGGCTTGGGCAGGAAAATCGGTAAATTCGGTTGGAGCGTGGAGAAAAAGAAAGAATGAAATCCAATTATTTAAAGTCAATAAAAATGAAAACAGACACAACAGTATTTGATTTGATTGAAAAAGAGCACCAACGGCAGCTCAAAGGAATCGAACTCATCGCATCGGAGAATTTCGTGAGCGACGAAGTGATGAAAGCCATGGGGTCTTGGCTGACGAACAAGTACGCCGAGGGATATCCGGGAAAGAGGTACTACGGAGGCTGCCAGGTGGTGGACGAAGTGGAGAGCTTGGCCATCGAACGGGTATGCAAACTGTTCGGTGCCGAGTACGCCAATGTGCAGCCCCACTCGGGAGCGCAGGCCAATGCTGCGGTATTTTTGGCATGCCTGAAGCCGGGTGACACCTTCATGGGCTTGAATCTGGACCACGGAGGCCATTTGTCCCATGGTTCGGCTGTGAATACTTCCGGTATCCTCTACCATGCCATCGGTTACAACCTCAACAAGGAAACCGGCCGTGTGGATTACGACGAGATGGAGAAACTGGCTCTTGAACATCGCCCGAAAATGATTATCGGCGGCGGTTCGGCTTACAGCCGCGAGTGGGATTATGCCCGCATGCGTGAGATTGCCGACAAGGTTGGTGCCATATTCATGGTAGACATGGCACATCCGGCCGGTTTGATTGCAGCCGGACTGTTGGAGAATCCGGTAAAGTATGCCCATATCGTGACTTCTACCACCCACAAGACATTAAGAGGTCCGCGCGGGGGTATCATCCTGATGGGTAAAGACTTCGACAACCCTTGGGGATTGAAGACTCCGAAAGGCGAGGTGAAGAAAATGAGCCAACTGCTCAACAGTGCCGTTTTCCCCGGTATCCAGGGTGGCCCGTTGGAGCATGTGATTGCCGCCAAGGCCGTGGCTTTCAACGAGGCGTTGCAACCCGAATTCAAGGAATGGGCTAAACAGGTACAGAAGAATGCCAAGGTTTTGGCCGATGAACTGATGAAACGCGGTTTCGACATCGTAAGTGGCGGAACAGACAACCACTCCATGTTGGTGGACTTGCGTAGCAAATATCCCGACTTGACGGGCAAGGTGGCCGAAAAAGCCTTGGTAGCAGCCGACATTACGGTGAACAAGAACATGGTGCCGTTCGACAGCCGCAGTGCGTTCCAGACTTCCGGCATCCGTTTAGGTACGCCGGCCATTACGACACGTGGGGCAAAAGAAGATTTGATGGTACTGGTTGCCGAGTTGATAGAAAAGGTATTGAATGCGCCGGAAGATGAGAATGTCATTGCCGATGTGCGCAAGCAGGTGAACGAAGTGATGGCAGGTTATCCTTTGTTTGCTTATTAAGAAATACGAATTGTCGGGAATAAGACTGAAAAAGAGAACCGGACTCCTGTAACCCCTATGGAGTCCGGTTCTTTTTTTATTTCCCTCCCTTAGCAAAGTTGCAATAATAGCCTATTTTATAAAAGGCAAAGAAATACAGGTTGGGATGCCTGCCATACAAGTTCCGTCGTAACATCGGTTCGCACAGGCGAAACAACAGGAATACAAAAGAAACAAGATGCAATCGTTGGAGAATGCCGTACAGGCGCAGCATCTCCGAAGACCCCTCCAACTTCTTGCGGTGCACATAGAGCGTCCGTAATGACTCCTCCGTCTTTCGCAACACGTTGAGGTTCGTATCTAAGCCACAGTTCATCAAAGGATTGTCGATATGCAGGATTTTGATGCCTTCTTTTTTTAATGCCAATCCGAATAAAGTGTCTTCATGCCCGTAGTGCGTGATGGTTTCATCAAAAGGATGTTTGAGGAACGTTTCGCGGAGAATCATGAAATTAAACGTGCGGAAGACTTTGTAGGGGTGCAAAGCCCGTTTTTCGGCAGTGAAGTGAGGTTCGGCGTTTTTTTCGTAAAGATATGCCAAAGAAACCTCTGGTGACGGAAGCTGTTCCGGATGCACCAAGCCTCCGTAAACGACTTCAGCCGCATTACGCACAGCCATGTACCGGGACAGGAAGTCGCTACCGACCACCGACGCATCACAATCCATAAAAATAAGGTAGTCATATCGGGCGAGGTGCCCCAAGATATTGCGGATACGCGAACGACCCACGTTTTCTTGTAATTCGATATATTTACAGCCGGGAATGCCGTTGATTTTACGGTTTTCACGCTTAAAGGCTTCCTCCGAAGCATCGTCAGCCACTAATATTTCGTAAGGGCATTCCAGTCTTTCAGCCTGTTGTTGCAGGTCGGTCACCAATTTAACGCACACGTAGTTATACGTCGGAATCAAAATGGAAAGCATATTCTGTTTTATGGTATTTCGGTTTTCAAAACTTTATGAGGCCTGCGGGGTTCTTTGGCATTGTATGATGAGTACATGGTTCGTCTTGTCATCTATCCGGAAACGGTTGTCGCTCCGTTCGTTGACCAACCAAGCGATGTGCTCTCCGCTACATACGACTAACTGCCTTTCTTTTTCAAACAGGTTTTTCTGGCAGTTTGTCAGGTAGTCGCTTACCAATTTCTGCCCCGTCATGCCGAAAGGGACAAAACGGTCCCCTTCTTGCACGAGCCTCACCGTTATGGGATATTCTATTTTGTCCAGGTCCAGGCACACCGTATCCTTGCTTCGAGGTATCGTAAAATGCCGGTCATAATGCACCCTGCGAATGAGGAAGGTAAGGTCTTGTGTTACTTTCACACATCCTTCCAATGGAAGGACATGGCACAAACACTTGTATTGTTCGTCTTTACGGCTAAGCACAAGCGTTTTTCGGTCCCGAAGCAACCGCCATTCATGGCTTTCATAAACTTTTCCGGAACAACCATCCAAGTGGTCGAAAATCTCTTCCGCCTGCACGCTGTTGAAACCGTACGCGGACAGCAGTTCAAAGAGCACGGTGCGCGCGGCAGGAACAGCCTTCAAGGCTTGTATGTCGATACGGTCATTCCGGCATATACGCGCCTTCAAATCCTCTACGGCCATATTATATAAGGTATAGGCATCTTCCAGATGGCGTATCGTGCCTTGTAAGGTGTCGAGGATGGACGGGTTCACGGTTTTCAGCATCGGCAAGAACTCCAGACGGATTTTGTTACGGACGGCTTCCGTTTCCAGGTTCGTGCTGTCCGTGACGTAAGGCTGTCCTTTCCCGGCCAAATATCGTTCGATTTCTTTCCGGTTCGTGTCCAACATCGGGCGTATGACATAACCGTTATGGTAGCGCATGCCCGTCAAGCCTTTCAGCCCCGTGCCGCGGACCAGATGCAACAACAGTGTTTCCACGTTGTCGTCACGATGGTGTGCCACAGCAATTTTATCAAACCGCCAGTCTGCACGAAGCTCTTCAAAATATCCATAACGCAATTCACGTGCGGCCATTTCTATGCTGATACCTTTTTGACGGGCGTACGCCGCCGTGTCGAAATCTTTCGTATGCAAACGTATGGACCGTGAACGGCATAAATCGCGCACGAATTTCTCATCACGGTCGGACTCCTCCCCGCGCAGATGAAAATTACAGTGCACGGCTTCGCAATGGAAACCGGCCTGTTGCAGCACCAATAGCAAAGCCACGGAATCGGCTCCTCCACTCAAGGCCACAAGTATCTTGTCATCCGGTCCAACCAACTGGTGCTCCCGGATACACGACATGACACTGTCATAAAAAAATTCTTCCTTCACCATATCCTCTTGTCTAAAACAAACAAACCCGTTGCAGGAGTATGCAAAGATAGGTAAACTCGCCCACATACGGATGGATTTCGGAGGAATAATGCAAAGTGTTTGAGATCGAATGGGATATGTAGCCTTGTACCATATTCTTCCATTGGTGGCTTTTAGCCGTTTTTGAAGGAGTTAGGAGAACAAATCGCTACCTATCCGTTGCCTTTTCGGGATTGAAAAAGGGGGCTGGAAATCACTTCCGCATCTTTTTTTTCCATTCGGTTCGCCATCGTAAAGAACGCTGTTTCTTTCTATTTGCCGGTGTAAAGTTACTCAATTTTTTCCGCATCGGGAAAAAATACAGGCTTTGCCCGCAAAGCGAGGGGCCTTTTTCCATGTTCCGCTATATTTTTCATGCCATTCATTTGCTCGCTATTTAATAATTTTGCAAACAAAGGAATTGGTTATGAATCAGGCAAATGTGAAGGTTTCGTTCTACCTGAAAAAGAGCGAGGCGGATGCCGGCGGGAACTGTCCCGTAATGGCAAAGTTGAGCATCGGGAAATATTCCGAAGCGGCATTCAGCGTAAAGATGAAAGTCCCGCAATCCCGCTGGGCTTCGGGACGCGCTTCGGGGAAAAGCGTGGCGGCAAAGGAAATCAACAACCGGTTGGATGAAATCCGCGCGATGGCGTTGAGCATATATACGGAACAGTCGGCTGTCCGTGACGGAGTGACGGCCGATGAGGTGAAAAACCTGCTGCTCGGGATGGCCTGCGGGCAGGAAACACTCCTGGGCTATTTCAGGCAATTCATCGGCAATTTTGAAAAGCGTGTGGGGGTCAACCGCACGGAAGGCAGCCTGAGGGCTTACCGCAACGCCTACAACCATGTCGAGAGATTTTTGCAGGTGCGATACAAATTGTCGGATATCCCGTTTTCCGCATTGGACCGTTCTTTCATCGACAAATACGACCTGTACCTGCGGACAGAGCGCCATTTAGCTCCAAGGACAATTATCAACCTGACCGTGCAGTTAAAGACCATTGTCGGCGAGGCCATTGCGGACGGTATCATTACCACCTACCCATTTGCAGGATATGAACCGGTACGTCCGAAAAATGAGCAGAAATATCTCACCGCCGAGGAACTACAACGGATTATGACCACACCGCTCCACAGGCGGACACTTTACCATACCCGCGACCTGTTCCTGTTCTCCTGCTACACCGGCATCCCATACGGGGACATGCGCCTGCTGACAAAAGACAACCTCTCTTGTGCGGAAGACGGCACGTGGTGGATCAGGAGTGCACGGCAGAAGACCAAGGTGGAGTTTGAGATACCGTTGTTGGACTTGCCGCTACAGATTTTGAAGAAGTACCGTGATGCCGCTCCCGGTAACAGGTTGCTGCCGATGTATTGCAATTCCACGCTGAACTTTTACCTGAAGGAGATTGCCCGGATCTGCGACATTGACCGTCCGCTGGTCTTCCACGCAGCAAGGCATTTGCAGATTTATTATTCGCTGAAAATGAACGCATTGCGAAAATTTATTTCTTGATAGGTAACGATTTAGAAACAAGCGAAATTCTGTATTCCACTTCGTTTTGCATTAATTCAAAAGAACGCTATTCTGAATGCAAAGGTAACATTATTTTTTGAAAACACATATTTGTAAGAATGCTATTTCACGCTTACACATAAAATAGTATTCGATTTGGGTGATATGTTGGCATTTCAGCGAATTGCGGGCTATGATTGCTCAAATTTATACTTCAATCCATATTCTTCCAGCTTCTTGTAGAGGGTTGTGCGCCCGATTCCGAGCAGTTCGGCGGCTATCTTGCGATTGCCGTTTGCCTGCTTCAAGGCGCGTATAATCCGTTCTTTCTCTTCCTCTTTGTTACGCAGGGTGAAGGCTGCGGACGAGGATGCATCGGGCTGAGAAAATTCCAGATGTTCCTTCATTATCGTCCCTTCCTGCGCCTGCAACACCGCGCCGATGATTTTCTGCCGAAGCTCACGCACATTGCCCGGCCACGTGTAGGTCAGCAATGCTTTTCGGGCTTCGGCACTGAATCCATCCGTCCTGCACTCCAGTTCACTATTGGCGGATTCGCGGAAGAACTCCGCCAACGGCATGATGTCCTCCTGACAGTCACGAAGCGGCGGGACGGTTATCTCGAAGTCGCGCAGACGGTACAGCAAATCCTGCCGGAAACGCTTTTCACTGACCGCCTTGCCCAGATCCTCGTTGGTGGCAGCGATGATACGGACATTGAAGTTCTTATCCGTTTTGTCACCCACCGGGCGGTATCTCCGCTCCTGTATGGCACGGAGCAACATCTGTTGGGTTTCTGGTGCGAGGTTGCCCACCTCGTCCAAGAACAGCGTGCCGCCCTCCGCTTCCTGAAAATAACCTTTTGTGGTGCAGTCCGCACCTGTGAACGCCCCTTTGACGTGTCCGAAGAAAGCGGACGGTGCAAGTTCTTTCGTGAGTGAACCGCAGTCCACCGCCACAAACGGTTTTCCTGCCCGCTTGCTCTTGTCGTGCAGGTGGTGGGCGATATGCTCCTTGCCCGTGCCATTCTCACCGAGTATCAGCACGGACAAATCGGTGGGCGCAACCATCCGCACCCGCTTCATCACGGCTTGGAATGCAGAACCATTGCGTGAGAACACGGGCATACGCAGCCCTCTGACACTCCGTTCTTTCAGAATGGTGCGGAGCATGGGCACGAGCTTGTCCTCTACAAGTTGTTTGGGGATATAGTCCATCGAACCGAGTTTCATGCTCTCCACCGCTGTATTCACTTCAGCGTAGTCAGTCATGATGATGAACGGCTGCATCATCCCTTCCTTACGCATCCACCGCAACAGGTCGATACCGCTGCCGTCGGGCAGACGCATATCCGACAGCACAATATCCTCGTCCGTGGCTTGCGCCACCTGTTTCTTCGCCGTGGAAAAATGGTAAGCCTGCACGGTGCGGAATCCGGCACGTGCCAGCAGGTTACAGACATATTCGCAATACACGATGTTGTCGTCCACCACGATGATGTGGGGCTTATCCGTTTCCATACTTCCCCCTTTCTTCTTTTGCCAGACGGATAATCTCCGCTCCCTTATCCGATACCACTTTCACGGCAATCTCTAACGCTTCATCATTGGGTGTGCCACTGCCATGCAGCAACCTATACAGTTCCCTCAACGGCATATCGGCACGGAGTATTTCCCACGAGCTGCGCAGGTGGTGTACCAGCGCGTCCAGTTCTTTTAGGTTTTTACGCTCTCCGGCTTCACTGACCGCCTGCATCTCTTTCTCTGTTTCGGTTATCAGTTTGTCCAACAGGGCGGTTTCATTGCCGTAGGACAGCAAAACGGACAAGTCGGGTTTGTCGTTTACCTTTTCTTTCGTGGCGCACTTGTCGGAAACCTCCATCAGTTCCGATATGGAGAAGGGCTTGAACAGGCATCCCGTGAAGCCTCGTTCTAAAAGTTCTTCCTCGCTGCAACTGCCCGATGCGGTTGCCACTACCACGGGGATTGTCCTTGAATTGCCCACGTTGGACGAGCGCAGCAGTTCCAACAGTTCAAAGCCGTTTATCTCCGGCATATTCAAGTCCGTCAAGAGCAGGCTGTATTCCTTCCTCCGTATCATTTCCATCAGCTCCGCCACGTTGTTGCAGGTGTCGCAGCGGATGCCTTCCTGAGCGTACATCTCCTTCATCATCTGGAGCAGTACCTCGTCATTGTCAATGGCGATTACATCCTGATAGTTCTGGGCATTATGGACATACTTCGCGACAACGGCTTGCGGCTGTTCTTCTATGGCGCAGGCAGGTATCTCCACCGTAAAGCGGCTTCCTCTGCCTTTCTCGCTCTCCAATCGTATGCTTCCTTTCAGCATGGTCACAATGCGCTCCACGATGGACAGTCCCAATCCGAAACCGTCCTGTGCGACGGCATTTGACAGTCGTTCAAACGCTCCGAACACTCGCTGCCGTTCCTCATCGGTCATGCCTGTGCCTGTATCTTCAACGATAAGTTTCAGAATACCGTTATTATAATCCGTTGTCAGTGAAACAACACCGCTTTCCGTAAACTTGATGGCGTTTGACAGCAGGTTGTTGCTGATTTGCAGGATGCGTTCCCTGTCGGTCACGACAACAGTATCCGTGCGGTTCTCCACCGTCAGAGCCAGCCCCTTGTTCGCGGCGATGGTGGCAAACTCCGTTTCAAGCGTCTGTGTAAGGGTTGAAATCCGGCAAGGGGAAAGATTGGGCTGTTCCTTGTCATTATCCAGTCGGAAGAAGTTGAGCAAGGTGTTGAGCATTTCACGCATTCGGTCGGAGGACTGCCGTATGTTGCGGACATACCTCTTGTTTTTCTCCGGGTCATGCTCTTTCTCCATCAATCCGGCATAGCCCGTTATGGCGGTCAGCGGTGTACGCAGTTCATGGGTGAGTGTATGCACCACCTTTTTGCGCGAGGCTATCAACGCCTCGTTCTGTTCGATGGATTGTTGCAGCTGTTTGATTAAGTCCGATGTTTCCAGTCTGTACCGTTTTATATGATTTTCATCCCGATGGATAATCATATAAGAGAGAATCAGCAAAAGAAGCACAAAGCAAACCAGTCCTCCTATCTGCATAAACGATTTCTCTCTCATCCGGGCTATCTCCGCTTCACGACTTTGTAAATCAGCCTGTACCACTCCATCTATTTGAAGAATCAGCCCTTGCAGCACTCTGTTGAGTTCTATATTGCGTGCGGCAAGACTATCGGCATATTCCGACAAATGCAGGCTTTCAGCTTGTTGTTCGGCTATCATGTTACGGTCAAGAGAACGGAGCATTGTGGTGGTAGTCGGCTTATCCTTCTCTTGCTTGCCGAAAATGCCCAAGAAACCTTTTCGTTTCGGTTGTTCATGGATGCTTTTCTGTGTAATTATCGGTATCTGACGGGCTATTTGTTTATTGACTGCTTGCTGTTTATCAAGCAATTCTGCAATTTGAAACATCTGTTGCTCCTTATCGGCAAGGATATGGCGCACACTGTCAATACGCTCTGCCGGATAGGTGGCTTTGAAACGGCTTAGAATACTATCTATTACCATGCGCTGGGAATGGTAATGTTTCAAATCCTCATCGTCCCATTCCAATATCGTTTCCCCTAATAGGGAAAACTCTATCAGCCGGATATGGATATTGTTTATCTCCTTGCGGTACTCATCAATCTGCCGATTGCTAAATTCCAAGGCTTCCACTTCTTGCCATTCATTATACCAAGTATAGGCTATGCAACCAATCAACAGCGTAATTAGCAAATAACCGGAAGCAATTATTTTTCGGATATATATCATTGCATACTCTTCTGTTTTTATTCAACTTATATAAACTACACCTGATAATAATTTATAGGAGATTAGATCTGTGTATTCAGCCATTCATCAAGCAACCCCGCCAACTCATCATTATTCAAGTCTTGCATCAGGAAATGTGTATTCCCATAAATACCGATTTTAGGCAGTTCCACCAATGTGGCGTTTCCTCCGTGTCGGTTAATAGCTTCCACGAACTTGCGGGCCATCTGAAGACGCACGCGCCAATTCTCATCGCCGAGGTTCTTGGAGGGCGTTTCGGGGATATAGTCGCCGAAATAGAGGACGATGGGGATTTCTGTAAGCCGTTTGAATTTGTCCATCGGAACGGGAGTGCCTGCCACACCACCCGTCAGCCCGTCAATGCGTTCCGGCACCTCGCCTTCGGGAAACACGAAGCCGCCCGGTTCATAAGAGGCGACTGCTTTGACCTCCGTATTCTGTATAGCGGATAGCCAGCCCGGGAAACCTCCTGCCGAATGGGTGACGAGGATATGGCTACCGATACGCTTTGCCAGTGCGCCCAGTGCTGGAACATCCTGTTTGTGGTCGCTGATGTCGGGTGTCATTTCACGGAAGAACTGCGAGAGCGATGCGGAGTCTTTGGGGAATTGCACACCTTTGTTGTAGTCGGGCCAGATGCCGATGCGCCAGATGTCGAACCTAAACATTTCATCGGCTATGGGCTTTGTTGTGGTGGTTGCCGATGTGCGACCGGCTCGTCCACGACCGGGCAAGTCCATTACATAGCTGCTCCATCCACGGCGCAGCATCAAGGTGGCGAAACCGTCCCTCCCGTCGGGAGTCATCTGCCAGCAGACACCTGAACCACCATAGCCATGCACATAGACAAGCGGAAGCGGCTTGCTGTCGGCAGGAATCTGAAAGTCCACGAAGGCATGGTCGGCGCAATAGCTTTGTCCGGTTTCCTCTTGTTCTGCCCAACCGATGAACTTGCTGTTATCGTATTCGCCTTGTCGTTGTATGGTAGTTCCTCCCACTGAGAAGTGCCCTTGTTTGACGATTGCGATAGGTTCTTGTGCGTTGATTGCCATTGCTGCCATAAGCAACAAGGCGGATATAATAACTGTCTTCATTTCTTTTCCGTTAATTGGTTCAACACTGTGCGAAGCGGTTCTGAATAGGTCTTGCCGAAGTTGGTTTCCACGATGTTCAGCAAGGCAGAGAGTTGTTCAGGAGTCATCCCTAAATGCAGGCAGATAGCAGCATGGCTTCTGAACATCGGCTCTACACCACCCACTCCGGCAAGGATAGATACCGTAGCGAGTTCGCGCTCCCGATAGGTCAGCAAGTCACGCTCGAAGAGGTCAGCGAACAGGTGCTCTTTAAGGAAACGTTCGATGGTTGGAGCGAAGAGGGCATAGCCTGTCTTGGGAGCATCGGCAGGTGCGCCGGATATTTCAGCAAGTACATCACGACCACGCTCGTAGCGGTTTCTGTTGTCCGTAATGGCGGAGGCTTCCCGACCTACGGTGTCGTTGATGCCTTTGACTTTCCGCTCGTCCACCACTTGCATAAAGGTCTGGATGGCACGCAGGCTGCGGGGAAATCCACAGTAGGCATAAGCGTGTATAAGCACCTCTTTCACCTCATTGATAGTCATACCAACCTCTAAGGCTTTAGCAAGGGCAGGTTTCAAATGCTCTAAATCGCCTTTGCCCGTATAGGAGGCTATGGCGACAATGGCTTGCTCGCGGGCGGTCAATGCCTTGTATGCTTCGGTATAGTGGCTCGTGGCTTCGGTGGTGGCCGTGCGATATTGCTCATCGCTTATGGGAGAAAGCCACACCGCGGCATTGTTCTGCGGATTGGTGGTGATGGCGATGTGGGCAAACCAACTGTCCGGTGCAGCTCCGTGCCAATGCTCTACATCGGGAGCAATCTCTACGATGTCACCCGGAAACAAACGGCGGGCGGGCTGTCCTTTCTCTTGATAGTAACCGATGCCTGCGGTGGCTATCAGGAGTTGTCCTGCCTTGTGCGAGTGCCAGCTGTTACGGCATCCCGGCTCGAAGGTGACATTTGCCATTGGGACGTTCAGTTCTTTCTTCTCACTCAAAGGTGCAAGCCATACTTCTCCGGTGAAATTGGGATTCGGGGAAAGTTTCTCGCCCAGCGGATAGGGCTGACGAAAAGTTTCTGCGTTCTGTGCATATACTGCAACGGATGATATTGCCAACATAGTCGTAATAAATAAGCTCTTGATTTTCATATCTGTTTCTATTTGATTATTCTCCTAATGTTCT